>JGI24707J26582_10003808_pt1 | contig 10694 bp, 10 predicted proteins | sample BioPla1DNA1_FD_26582 | JGI IMG/M metagenome (IMG submission 26582) | reverse complement strand
GTCTTAAAATAAGTCCATTAAACTCTTTTACTGTTGACTACTTAAACAATAAAATGAGAGATCTTGCACAAGATGAAAATTTTATTTTTTACGGAGATTTTATTAGTGCTTCTCCTAATAATACTCAAAAGAAATTGAGTTCGCCTTCTTCTCTTGATCAAGTTAGACATATTAGTGCTGTTGATGAAGATAGATTTAGTTTAGAAGATAGTTTCCTTAATGGTACAACTAACACTAGTTTAAAAGGTTATGTATTATCAACTTGGAGTCCAACATATAATACTTTAAGTGCTGATCAATCTTTTAAACGTTTAAGTTATTTCCCTAGTTTAAGCACTGATGAAAACAAACAATTAAAAGCCTTACAGCTCCTTTCTTACGGAGTACCAGTAATCAAAGGTGGAGAAGAGATAGGTTTTTATAACGATGATGAACCTTTAAATTATCAGTTAAAAGATACTAACAATAGTTTGTTCGTTTTATATAAAGATCTTATTAAACTTAAAAAAGAGCACCCTTCCCTCCAAATGTTAGAGCATTCAAAAATTAGAAGTGATGTTGTTTATACAGTTAAAAACAATGTTGTTGAATATCAAATAGTTAGTGCTGATGACCTTTATCCGCATATTTTAATTATTCATAACTTTGGCGATACACAAAACATTACTCTACCTGAAGGTTTAAAAGGATACTTACACTACAACCGCGATGGTGAGTTTAACTGGCAAGTCATTATTGATACCTTAAACCATTATCCTTTAAAAACAAAATTTGATAATAATAGCGAAATAGAACTACAAAAAAACCAAAGTTTATTACTTCACTTTGGTTTAAATAAAAGCAACATCATTGAAGATCCTATCCCAACTCCTGAACCTCCAAAGAAAGATAATTTTATCGTTTATTTATTAATCTCAGGTGGTTTGATAATCATTTTAGGGGTTGTTGTAACATCTTTGATTTTAAGACCTACTGAAAAAGATCACTCATAGTATTTCTTTAATTAAAGTTATTAACTCTTTTGGCGTATCAGCAAAATATTCAGGTTTATATTTAATTAAATCAGCCTTTTTTCTAAAGCCGTATAACACGGCTATTTTTTTTATGTTTGCGTTTATTGCTGTATTTAAATCAACTTCAGTATCGCCAATATAAATGGTGTTCTCTTTTTTAACTCCTAATAGTTCCATAGCCTTTAGCACCATCTCAGGGTTTGGTTTTGGTTTGTTAAGCTTGCTCGTTCCCATCATCACATCAAAGATACCATTAAACATTTCATCCATCAACTCTTTAACGGCGCTTTCTTGTTTGTTTGAGCAGACAGCCAACAAATAGCCTTCCCTTTTTAACTCGTTTAAAACATCAATTATCCCTTCATAAGGCTTAGTAAAGTCAAGTTGATGTTTGGAATAATAATTATCATAAAGACTAAATACTTCTTTATATTCTTCATCACTAAAGTTTTTCTCAAAAGCTTTTTCTAATAAATATTTAGGTCCATAACCTAAATGATATTTAATTTCTAATTCTTCTTTTAATGGTTTTTTATACTGCTTTAAAACATAGTTAACACTATTTGTTAAATCGGTTAATGTATCTAAAAGCGTGCCATCTAAATCAAAAATTACTAACTTTTTCACTTTACCACTCTTTCTATGATTTTATTATATATCTTTAACATCCGCTCTTCATCGACATAATTTTCTAATTCACTAATCTTAATCCACTTAACACCTTTAGTTTCATCATAATTTACCCTAAGTTCATCTTCTTCATTTCCAATAAAAGCGTAAGTAACATTTAAATGCTGGTGTGGACTAACCACTTCGCCATTTTTATAATGTTCAGCAACTGATAAAACTTCAATACTAACTGGATGCTTAAAGACTGGCTTTATATCTTTAAGACCCGATTCTTCTTTAACTTCTTTTTTCGCAACTTCTAAAAAGTCTTGCATACCATCCATATGTCCACCCATCCACGCCCAAGAATCATAAATCTTATGATAGACGAATAAAACTTTATCGTAATTAGCGTTAAAAACTACCGCTGATGCTGTAAAATGAAAAAACTTAAAGCGGCTATAAAGTTTTTCTTTATGTGTTTCATAAAGTTCTAGCATATAAGTTTTATCATTAATTTCATCTTTATTTTTTGGTTTATAATTATAAATTTCTTTAATCACTATTATTTTCCTAATTCATTTGTTATAGCTGTAGAACCAACAAATTGCGCTATAACCATGCCGTTTTTTATTAATACAATAGTTGGAAATCCAAAAATTTTAATCTCAGAAAATTGTTGCGCTCCATAATTGTTGTAATCTCTATTATCTGTTCTAGCTAAAAAGTCTATCACATCAACCTGATTGACAAAATATAGTGGCATTTCTTTATTTTTAGCTTGAGCGAAAACTAAATCTTGAACTTTAACACATGCTGGACATTCATCCTTATAAAAATAAACGTAATATTCTTCTTCAGGTTGTGTAAATGTTGTTTGTGGGCCTAAATGCTTATCTCTAAACGTCTCGTAAGTTTCTGCTTTTGTCTTTTTGTTGCAACCAACAAGTAAAAGACTGATTAAAACTAACATTATTACATTAATACGGATTTTCATCTTATATATCACCTTTCAATTCCTTTTCACTAACAAAAACTACTTCTGGTACAGTAAACATTTTACTAACTATCGCAAAAGAATATTCGTTAAAAAACGATTGATAACAATATAAATCTTCAATTTTACCACCATTAAAGTTATTAATAGTTCTTTCTATATTGAAAAAAATCTCTTTATATTCTTTCGTTAATGAACCATGATATTTAATATATGATTCTTTCGCTGTCCAGTAAAGGGTAAAAACCTCTGCTTTTTTATCTTCTTTTTGCTTTTTATAGTTTTCAAACTCTTCTTCAGATAAAACTTTTGTTGGATTTTTAACAATTCTTATCTTTTCGATATCACAACCAACATTTTCATTACTAACTGCTACCATAACATAATCATTACTATGGCTCTTAGAAATGCTTAAACCACTATCTTTTAAGATTGGTTTAGGGGTATATTCTAAACTAACTTCACCTTTATAACCGCTATCTATTAAAGCGTGTCTAAGCAGTAGTTCAGCTGTAATCATCTGTTTTTTCTTTAAATCATCTTTATTTTTATTAATTCTTTCTTGAATATTTAAATTAAGATAATCAAAATAGACGAATGCGTCATCAAACACTTTCGTTATATATACTTTTAACATCAATTATTTTTTAGAAAACTTAATGATTAGATAGCCTTGTTCAAGTGCCGCCGGATAAGGATATGCAACTTCTCTCATCTTTGGAAATAAAACATAGACTAGTTCTCTTTCATAATCTATTCTCGTGATAACGCCGTGGTCTTTTTCATTTTTTACTGCGACTTTTTCGCCAATAATTTTTGTTTCATCATGCCATGCCATAATAAACTCCTCCATTTCATCTATTAATAATAATTGGTATTTCTAATTCTTCTTTCGTTAACCCTGCGTGATGAGCTTTAAATGGTTCTCTATCACACAAAACAAACATTTTATTTTTAACTGCGATAGCCAAATAATCACCGATAAAACTATCCAACAATGAGTTTTTAACTCCATAACCTAAAAGGTTCGTTTCATATAACTCTTCTCTACTTAACAAGAGAAAGTCATCTTTAAAATATTTTTTAAATAGTTTTTCAAAGTTTTTCTTCTCTTCTTCTTTAACAAAGAATGCTGTAGCTCTCGCTTCTAGCGCTGGTTTTCTAATAAATGTTTTAACGACATCGTTATAATTATACAACTTTATCGGTTCAACATCAATTAAACCATGATCAGCTGTAACAATAACTAAAACATCATCTTTTATTTCTCTTAAAAATCTTTCATATGAGGCATTGATACTTTTAACACATCTTTTTACCTCATCAGTATATATGCCATTTTGATGAATAGTTAAATCAGGTTGGTCACTATAACAATAAGTAAATGATTTTTTCTTTTGAGTGATCATTAAAAGCCTATTTAATTGGTCATCAAATGTTTCATAGCCATTCGTTTTATGAAAACTTGGAAATACAACCTCAACATGCAAATCTTCATTTTTCTTCTTTATTTTATCAAGAATATTTTCATACTTTAAAAAGTTTTGTTGGAGTTGTGGTGAAACTATTTTATTTGCATCATAATAATCATAACCGAAAAATACAACTTCATGTGCATCAGCAAATTGATTGTATTGCATCCAACCAACGAACCCACTAACAAAAGACGGTTTGCCCGATAGTATAGCGTTAGTTGCCGCAACAGTCGTCGGTGGAAAAACACTATTAGCAACATGTTTTATGTTTTTTCTTAAACCATCATTTTCATCTAAATGAGCTTTAATAATATTTATACCTAAACCATCTAAAACCATTAGTATTACATGGTTATAGCCTTTATTTAAATATTCATCAACAACTTTTAAGGTTTTATATTCAATAAACGCATTATAATGTTTTAATAGACTTGCTGATAAATTTATAAGTGAATTTTCATAACTAACTTTAATCATTTAAATTCCTTTCAAAATTCCAAGAGTCTTTAACCATATCCTTAATTGTTAGTTTAGCTTCCCAGTTAAGGAGTTTTTTAGCTTTATTTGCATCAGCATATGATGCGCTAATATCGCCAGGTCTTCTATCAGTTATTACATAAGGTATTTTAATTTTATTGACTTCTTCAAATGCTTTAACGATTTCTAAAACAGATGTACCTTTACCGGTACCCAAATTAAACACTTCTACGCCTTCAAAATCGTATTCTAACGCCGCCACATGGCCTTTCGCTAAATCTACAACATGAATATAATCTCTTACACCTGTACCATCTGGCGTATCATAATCATCACCAAAAACGTATAGTTTTTCTCTAATGCCTTTAGCTGTTTGTGTGATGTATGGCATTAAATTGTTTGGTATACCGGATGGTTTTTCGCCAATTACACCAGACTTATGTGCACCAATTGGATTGAAGTATCTTAATAATACAACACTAAAACTTTTATTCGCTTTACTTATATCTGATAAAATCCTTTCGCTCATCGCTTTTGTTTCTCCGTAAGGATTAGATGTCTCTTTCTTCTCCATTAATTCAGTTAATGGAGGCGTTTGGTCGCCATAAACAGTCGCGCTTGAAGAAAAAATAAATCTAGGAACTTTATACTCAGTTGCTAAATTTGCTAAATTCATTGTCGAATTTAAATTGTTTGAATAATACATATAAGGCTTTGCTACTGATTCCCCAACAGCTTTATAACCAGCAAAATGAATAATTGCGTCGAATTTATACTTTTTAAATATTTTTTCTAACTTTTCATAGTCGCAACAGTCAATTTCATAAAAAGGGATCTTCTTCCCTGTTAATTTTTCTAATTTATCTAAAACAATAACTTCACTATTGCTTAAATTATCAATTATTACAACGTCATAATCTTTTTCTAACAGTTCAACAACTGTATGCGAACCAATAAAACCTAGTCCACCGGTAACTAATACTTTCATCATACACCTCTTTTTCTTATTTTTTAAAAGAACATTAAACAATAAAGCGGATAACGATGCAAGTTATCACTTACACTTAAATTATCTCTTGTTAGTTCTATTCCAAACTTTAAATCATAATTTTCATAAAGCGATGTTAGTGCTTTAGCTTTAGTATTATCAGCATCATTAACTGATAAAGCTGTTACAACACCGCCAACATCAACTATAAACTCCATATTTAATGTTGTTGATTTTGAATAGTAAAATAAACGAATATCATTTTTGGCTAATAAATCAGCAACAGTCGCTTCTAATACCGCCGAGTTTTCAATATTAAAGTTTCCATCCATAATTGCTTGTTGAGCTTGATAGCCAAGTCTACTCATTAGTAGGCCATGATCTTGGAAGTAAACTTTAAAAATGTTATATCTTGCGTTTCTATGAAACGGTAATAATAAGTTATCTAACTGGAATGAGATTCTTATCATTTCAGCATCATAGAGCCATAAAATAGACGACTCAAATTTTCTTGCATTACCTTTATCTTCTACAACTCCATATTGGAATTTCTTGTTTTCTTTCATCAATTGCGAATCAATTGAATTAAAGCATTGTAACGCTTTTGTTTGATTTGGACCTGTTAAATGGTCTTCAATCGCTTTTACATAAGAGTTATATATTTTTCTTTGAATATTTAACACTTCTCTAAAGTCATGGTTATTTACAAACGCACTAACAACCTCAGGCATTCCACCAACAACCATATACTCTTTAAATAAATTTATAAATTGTTCGTGTAAGATCGAAGGGATTGGTCTTTTCTCATTAAAACAACGATAAACATCATCAATCGCTTGAGTACTAATACCGTTCGCCCACATAAATTCTTCTAAATCCATACTAGAAACATTTAAGATTTCCTCATGTTCTAGCGGTGAAGGGTCAAATCTGTCGATGTTCGCTCCTGAAAATGAACTCGCCATAATTACATCAAAACGATTACCTTCAATCAATGTTTTTGCTGCTTCTCTAGCTTTAGGTGATAAATGAACCTCATCTAAAAAGATTAATGTTTCATTTGGAATTAATTTGCCTCTTCTTAACTTTAATGTAATTTGTTTAATAATACTTGAAAAATCAAGACTAGAAAAAAAGATCGATTTATGTACTGGATTATTTTCAAAATCCAAATGAACAAAATGATTATAATTTTCTTTTGCAAACTTTGTTACTAAACTTGACTTGCCAGAGCCTCTTGGGCCTTGCAAAAACAAAACTCCTCTATTTTCTTTTTCTTTCCAGGCTTTTAACGCCGATTCTGCTTTTCTTTTTAACATTTTTATCGCCAACACCATTATAACACACTGTTATCTATGGGCCTTGCAAAAACAAAACTCCTCTATTTTCTTTTTCTTTCCAGGCTTTTAACGCCGATTCTGCTTTTCTTTTTAACATTTTTATCGCCAACACNATTATAACACACTGTTATCTATTTTAAAACTATTTTTTTACATATTTTTTTAATGATTATAAAACACACTTACATNTTTTAAAAGGCAACATTATTCAATTAAACCGATTATTTTTTTAGCTAATTCTTCATATATTTTACCATTGTACTCATCTTTTTCATATAAGAAACCTGATTTAGGTTGGTTAATTGGTATCTCAGCTAACAATTCTACCTTTAGCTTTTCGCTAACTGTTTTACCTCCACCCTTACCAAAGATATAATCCTTTTGTTGGTTAACTGGATTTAGATAATAACTCATATTCTCAATAACACCTATTACCTTATGTCCAATCTTTTCTGCTCCTAACCCTGCTTTAAGTGCTACACTTGCTGCGTTAACATGCGGAGTTGTAATAATTATCATCTTAGTTTGAGGAGCGTACTTTTGAACATCTAAAGCTGTATCTCCTGTTCCTGGCGGCAAGTCTATTAGTATATAATCAGTTTTTTCATGCCATTTTACACCTGTAAAAAAGTGGTTTAATAAACTACCCAACATTGGGCCTCTCCACATAATAGGTGTTTCCTTATCAATAAAGAATGCTGTTGAAATTATCTCAATGCCTCTAGATACAGGCGGATACATATGTTCCTCACTTGCTCCGGTCGGTTTAGCATCAGGAACTTCGTAAATATCAGCGATACTAGCGCCATAAACATCAGCATCAACTATCCCAACCTTTTTACCTAAACGGCTTAAAGCGTAAGCTAAATTAGCTGTTACAGTTGATTTACCAACTCCACCTTTACCTGATGCGATACCGATATAAATAATCTTTTTCGCACCTTCTTCAACAAAAGGGTTTTTTACAAAACTAATCTTAATACCAGGAAAACCTAACTCTAACTTAACTAATTTAGTTACAACTAGTTTAAATTCTTTTTGTGATTCGGTACTTATATCTTTTAAAGCTATTTCAACATTAACTACTCCTGTTGGGCCAACTGATAACTTTTTTAAGCCTTCAGTTTTTTTAAGTGGCAAATTATAACCAGGATCAATTAACTTTTCTAAATGTTTTTTTAATTCATCATAATTCGTCAATATAATCACCTCTTATTTTTTACTATCAATTCTTTTATGTAACAACTTGATAAAATCCGCAGTTTTAACTGTTACTTGTTCTTTTTTGCCGTATTCTCTATAAGTAACTGTATCGTTTTCTACTTCATTATCGCCTATTACTAGCGTATAAGGAACTTTACTTGTTTGATGTTCTCTAATCTTATAACCAAGTTTTTCATCGCGTATATCAAGTTCAACTCTAATATCAGCTTTTCTTAATTTTTCATAAACTTTATTAGCATATGCTTCATGATAATTTAAATTTACTGGTATTACAACTACTTGAACAGGTGTTAACCATAACGGGAACACACCTTTATGTTCTTCCGTTAAATATGCGACAAATCTTTCCATAGTTGAAACAATTCCTCTATGAATAACTACAGGCACGTGTTCGTCTTTACCATCTTCACCAATATAAGTGAGTTCGAATCTTTCAGGTAATAAAAAGTCTAATTGAATTGTCGATAACGTCTCTTCATGACCTAATGCTGTAGTAACTTGAACATCTAACTTAGGACCATAAAATGCCGCTTCACCAATTGCTTCTTCATATTCTAAACCTAAATCATCTAAAACTTCTCTTAATTGGTCTTCCGCTTGATTCCACATTTCATCATTATCATGATATTTTTCTTTGTTTTCTGGGTCTCTACATGAAAGTCTAAAAGAGTAATTAGTAATATTAAAGTCTTTATATACTTCAACTAATAAATTTACAACTCTTTGAAATTCTTCATTGATTTGTTCAGGTCTAACAAAGATATGCGCATCATTAAGCGTCATTTCTCTAACACGATGTAAACCTGTTAATGCTCCAGATTTTTCATATCTATGCATCATGCCTAACTCGGCAATTCTTAAAGGTAACCGTTTATATGATCTTGGTTCATATTTATATATAAGCATATGATGCGGACAATTCATCGGTCTTAATACAACCTTTTCACCATCAGGCATTTGCATCGGTGGGAACATACTATCTTGATAATGATCCCAGTGTCCGCTTGTTTTATATAGTTCATGATCAGCAATTACTGGCGTATAAACATGTTCATAACCTAAAGAAATCTCTTTATCAGTAATATATCTTTCAACAATTCGTCTGATTGTTGCCCCATTTTTTAACCAAAAAGGCAGTCCTGACCCCGCTTCGTTAGAAAACATAAATAATCCTAGCTCTCTACCTAGTTTTCTATGATCTCTTTCTTTTCTATCTTCAAGCATTTGTAAGTGTTCATCTAACTCTTTTTTACTATAAAATGCTACACCATAAACTCGCGTTAACATTTTATTATCTGAATCACCACGGAAATACGCCCCCGCAACACTTAAAAGTTTAAAATGCTTAATCTCACCCATATCGTTAACGTGACCGCCGCGACATAAATCAACGAACTCATCGTGAGTATAAATAGAGATTTTTTCACCTTCTAAATCTTTAAGCAATTCTAATTTATATTCATCATGTTTAAAAATCTCTAATGCTTCTTTATAACTAACTTCTTTACCTTTAACTATAGGCTTATCATTAGCTATTTTTAACATCATTTCTTCAATTTTTGGCAAATCTTCATCACTTAATTTTTCTTCGCCTAAATCCATGTCATAATAAAAACCTTCTTTAATCGCTGGACCAACCCCAAACTTCGCATTCGGATAGAGTTTAAGTACGGCACTAGCCATTAAGTGCGCAGCAGAGTGGTTTAAAAACTGAAAAGCTAAAGGGTCTTTTTTCGTAATAATCTTAAACTCTCCCTCTTCATTAATTGGATAGTTTAACTCGATTAGTCTTTCATTTAAAAGCGCACCAACTGAGTCTTTCGCTAAACTCTTAGAAATGCTTAACGCAATCTCTAATGGTGTTACTCCTTCATTAACATTTAATTCTGTTCCATCTGGTAATCTTAATTTCATTTTAATTCCCCCTTATATAATAAAAAGTCCTTAGAAAATTTCTAAGGACGAAATTTCGCGGTACCACCTTAGTTCCGTATAAAAATACGACACTCTAAATCTTTAACGCAGACATACGGCTCTGTTTTGCAGGCTGCTAATAAGAGAGTATACAGTTTGTTTGTGACTTTCACCATCTCACAATCGCTGTTGGTAAACCGTTTTTTGTTCTTACTACGCATTTCACAAATAATTATACCACTTTATTTTTTATAATCCAATATTATTCATTAAAAATATATGCAAAATTAAAAGAAAAGAGCAGTTACTGCCCTATCTTAATACCTTTCCTCAGTTAATTTGATTTGTGTTGTTAATTCACTAAGTCGCGTTGTAATTCTAACTGCCGCAAACTTATCATTATTAACGCTAGGATCAATCATATAATTTGCTAGTTGCGACATACTTAAATTAGATGATACAAGCACTGGTAAGCCTACACTTAATCTATATTGAATAACCGAACCAAAGACTTGATCTCTAAACCAACGATTCATAAACGCACTACCTAAATCATCCAAAACTAATAAATCGCAGTTTTTGAGTTGATTAACTTTCTCTTCTAATAAACCTTCGTCAATACTACTATGAACATCTCTAATTAAATCTGGCACATAG
>JGI24707J26582_10003806_pt1 | contig 10704 bp, 19 predicted proteins | sample BioPla1DNA1_FD_26582 | JGI IMG/M metagenome (IMG submission 26582) | reverse complement strand
CTTTATGATCCAAACAGAGAGTCGTATGAGAGTGGCTGATAACTCAGGTGCAAAAGAAGTATTGGTTATCAGAGTACTTGGAGGAACTAATAAAAGATATGCTGGTATTGGTGATACGGTAATTTGTACTGTTAAGAGTGCAACGCCTGGTGGTGTTGTCAAAAAAGGTGAAGTGGTAAAAGCTGTAGTTGTTAGGACTAAACATGGTGTAAGAAGAAATGACGGATCTTATATTAAATTTGATGATAATGCAGCGGTAATTATAAAGGAAGATAAAAACCCAGTGGGTACTCGTATATTTGGGCCTGTAACAAGGGAACTTAGAAGAGGAAACTTTATGAAGATAATATCATTAGCACCGGAAGTGTTATAAGAGGAGGTGTAAAGTATGCATATAAAAAGTGGAGATAAAGTAGTTGTTATTTCTGGTAAAGATGCAGGTAAAATCGGGAAAGTATTAAAAGCATTGCCTAAGGAAAATAGAGTAATAGTTGAAGGCGTGAGTATGCTTACAAAACATAAAAAACCTATGGGACCAACAGAACCAGGTGGAATTGTAAAATATGAAGGTCCAATAAACGCCTCTAAGGTTATGTACTATTGCGAAAAAGATAAACAAGGAGTAAGGGTTGGATATACTAATCTTTCTGATGGAAGAAAGGTAAGAGTATGCAAAAAATGTGGAGAAGTTTTAGATAAATAGTTAGAAAGGAGGTAATGAGGATGACTTCCAGATTAAGAGAAAAATATGAAAATGAAGTAATTAAATCTTTAATGGAAAGATTTCAATATAAAAATGTAATGGAAGTACCAAAACTTGAAAAGATTGTAGTAAATATGGGTGTTGGAGAAGCTAGAGATAACCCTAAAGTATTAGAATCAGCAGTTAAAGAATTAGAAATAATAACTGGCCAAAAACCTGTTATAACATCAGCTAAAAAATCAATTGCTAACTTTAAACTACGTGAAGGTATGAATGTTGGAGCTAAAGTTACATTAAGAGGTGAAAGAATGTATCACTTCTTAGATAAATTGATGAATATTGCATTACCAAGAGTAAGAGACTTTAGAGGTGTTAGCAATACTTCCTTTGATGGAAGAGGAAACTATGCTCTTGGAATTAGAGAGCAACTTATTTTCCCAGAGATAGAATATGACTTAGTAGATTCAATTAGAGGTTTAGATGTAGTAATAGTAACTACAGCTAAGACTGACGAAGAAGCTAGAGTATTCTTAGAAGAAATGGGAATGCCCTTTAGAAAGTAAAGGAGGAGGGAAAAAACATTGGCAAAGAAATCTATGATAGCTAAACAAAAAAGAAAACAAAAGTTTAGTACAAGAGAATATAATAGATGTAAAATCTGTGGAAGACCTCATGCATATATAAGAAAATATGGAGTATGCCGTATATGTTTTAGGGAATTAGCATATAAAGGTCAAATACCTGGAGTAAAAAAAGCAAGCTGGTAGTATAAAGCGATGAAAGGAGGCAGCTAATTATGATGACAGACCCAATTGCAGATATGTTAACTAGGATAAGAAATGGTAATGATGCAAAACATGATTCCGTTGATATTCCTGCTTCAAATATTAAAAAGCAATTAGCTCAAATCCTATTAGATGAAGGATTTGTAAAAGGCTATGATGTAATAGATGATGGCAAACAAGGTATTATTAGGGTAGAATTAAAATATGGTAAGCATAATGAAAAAGTTATAAGTGGAATAAAGAAAATTTCCAAACCTGGTCTAAGGGTATATGTTAAAANTGATGAAATACCTAGAGTATTAGGAGGTTTAGGAATAGCTATTCTTTCAACATCCAAGGGTGTAATGACTGATAAAAATGCTAGAAAAGAAGGAGTAGGCGGAGAAGTTATTTGTTATGTTTGGTAATATAACAATTAAACAACTAGGAACAAGGAGGTGCGCTCATGTCAAGAATAGGATTAAATCCAATTAACATTCCAAGCGGAGTTGAAATAACATTAAAAGAAAATAATATTGTAGAAGTAAAAGGCCCAAAGGGACAATTAGTACAACAAATAAATCCAGACATGGAGTTAAAAATAGAAGACAATGTGCTAACAATTGTTAGACCAACTGAAAACAAAAGGCATAAATCATTACATGGTTTATCTAGAACATTAATAGCAAACATGATTACTGGTGTAACTGAAGGCTATTCAAAAACACTAGAAATTGAAGGTACAGGATATAGAGCACAAAAACAAGGGAAAAAACTAGTATTAAACTTAGGTTATTCCCATCCAATAGAAATGGAAGATCCAGAAGGTATAGAAGTTGAAGTACCAGCAGCAAACAAAATCGTTGTTAATGGTATTGATAAACAAAAAGTTGGAAATTATGCTGCAGTTATAAGAGGACATAGAAGACCAGAACCTTATAAAGGTAAAGGTGTTAGATACTCTGATGAATATGTAAGACGTAAGGTTGGTAAGACTGGTAAGTAGAGGGGAGTGAAATACATTGCTAAAAAAAATAGATAAAAATGCAAATAGAAAAGCAAGACATGGTAGAGTAAGGAAAAAAGTATTTGGAACTCCTGAAAGACCAAGGCTTAATGTTTATAGAAGTGGAAAACATATATATGCTCAAATTATAGATGATGCTTCAGGTTCAACATTAGTATCAGCTTCTACTTTAGACAAATCTCTTAACCTTACATCAACTCATAATAAAGAGGCTGCTAAATCTGTAGGTGAATTAGTTGGTAAAAGAGCATTAGATAAAGGTATAGAAAAAGTTGTTTTTGATAGAAGCGGATATATTTATCATGGAAGGATAAAGGAGCTTGCAGAAGGAGCAAGAGAATCTGGACTTAAATTTTAGTAGAAGGAGGGGAATTAATGGAACGTTCATTTATTAATCCAAATGAATTAGATTTAAAAGAAAGAGTTGTTAATATAAATCGTGTTGCCAAAGTTGTAAAAGGCGGTAGAAATTTTAGATTTAGTGCCTTAGTAGTAGTAGGCGATGAAAATGGCCATGTAGGTGTAGGAATGGCTAAAGCATTAGAAGTGCCTGAAGCAATTAGAAAAGCTATTCAAGATGCTAAAAAGCATATTATAGAAGTTCCAATAGTAGGTACAACTATACCACATGAAATAATCGGTGAATTTGGCGCAGGTAAAGTTCTATTGAAACCATCTAAGGAAGGTACAGGAGTTATAGCAGGTGGAGCAGTACGTGCTGTATGTGAGTTAGCTGGTATTAGAGATATAAGAACGAAATCATTAGGCAGTAGTAATCCGAGAAATATTGTAAATGCAACAATGGAAGCTTTAAAAGGATTGAAAAAGGCAGAAGATGTAGCAAGATTAAGAGGAAAAACAGTAGAAGAGTTATTAGGTTAGGGGGGATTTGGAATGAACACAATCAAGATAAAATTGATTAAAAGCCCAATCGGGAAACCTGAAGCCCATAGAAAAACAGTTCAAGCTCTAGGATTAAAAAAGGTTGGAAAAATAATAGAAAAAAGTGATACCCCTCAAATTAGAGGAATGATAGAACAAGTAAAATACATGGTTGAAGTAGTAGAATAAGAGTAAGGAGGTGTACCCATGAAATTAAATGAATTAAGACCTAATTTAGGTGGTGGAAGTAAGCCTAAAAAAAGAGTTGGTAGAGGTATAGGTTCAGGATATGGAAAGACTTCAGGGAAAGGTCATAAAGGCCAAAATGCAAGATCCGGTGGCGGAGTTAGACCAGGATTTGAAGGTGGACAAATGCCTTTATTTAGAAGACTTCCAAAACGTGGTTTTACAAATATCTTTGCAAAGGAATTTGCAGTTATTAATATAGAAGATTTAAATAGATTTGCTGAGGACACTGTGGTAACTCCTGAACTTTTAATTAGCGAAGGTTTAGTTAAGAAAGCTAAAGTTAAAGATGGAATTAAGGTACTTGGAGACGGAGAGTTAACAAAAAAATTGACAGTGAAAGCTCATAAATTCAGTAAAACAGCTGTAGAAAAAATTGAAGCTGCAGGCGGAAAGGTAGAGGTGATTTAGATGTTATCTACCTTGAGAAATGCGTGGAGAATACCTGAAATAAGAAAGAAAATCAATTTTACAATGTTAATGTTGTTGATATTCAGATTAGGTTCAAGTATTCCAGTACCATATATGAATAAAGAAGTTATTAAAAGTATATTTGAGTCATCCCAAGGTGGAATTTTACAGTTTCTAGACTTAATGGCTGGAGGAACATTTAGTAATTTCAGTATATTTGCTACAAATATTTATCCATATATTACAGCATCCATAGTAATTCAACTTCTGACAATAGCTATTCCTAGNTTAGAAGAATTAGCTAAAGAAGGAGAAGAAGGTAGAAAGAAAATAAATAGATATACAAGGTATACTGCCATTATACTAGCAACAATACAAGCTGTAGGATATACACTTGGTATATTTAGAGGTGCTGTAGAGGCTAATTCAAATTTACAAAAGCTAATAGTAGTTGTTACTTTAGTAGCAGGAACTTCATTCTTAATATGGATTGGAGAAAGAATTACAGAAAAGGGTATAGGTAATGGTATTTCTCTTATAATATTTGTTGGTATTATATCTAGATTACCAGCTGAAGTGATCAAAACCTTTAAATTAATAAGTGTTGGGCAATTAAATATTATTAAGGCATTAGTATTTGGAATAGTATTCCTAGTAATAATTGCTGTAGTAGTAGCACTTCAAGAAGGTGAAAGAAGAGTACCAATACAATATGCTAAAAGAGTTGTAGGAAGAAAAATGTACGGTGGACAAAGTACTCACATACCTATAAAGGTATCAATGGCAGGTGTAATGCCAGTAATATTTGCTTCATCCCTATTAGCACTTCCACAAACTATTGCATTATTTACAAAAGGTGGAGCATCGAATTGGATAACTAAATACCTAACACCGCAAGGAAATGTAGGTATATGGGTTTACTCAATATTGAATATAATTCTTATTATGTTCTTTACGTATTTTTATACAGCAATTCAATTTAATACTGTAGAATATGCTAAGAACTTACAACAAAATGGTGGATTTATTCCTGGAATAAGACCTGGAAGACCTACATCAGAAGCATTAAACAGAATAGTTTCTAGAATTACTTTTGTAGGAGGATTATCCTTAGCAATATTAGCATCCTTACCAATTATCTTGTCTAAAATATTTAATATGCAAGTTAATTTTGGTGGTACAGCAATTATAATTGTTGTTGGGGTTGCATTAGAAACTGTAAAACAAATAGAATCACAAATGTTAATGAGACACTATAAAGGATTTTTAAAATAAACTATAGGAGATGAAAAAGCATGAGACTTGTACTATTAGGTCCTCCAGGTGTGGGGAAAGGTACTCAAGCATCAAATATAGTAAAAAAATACAATATTCCACATATTTCAACTGGAGATATATTTAGAGCTAATATAAAAGAAGGAACTGAATTAGGAAAAACAGCTAAAGAATACATGGATAAAGGTTTGTTAGTTCCTGATGAAATAGTGGTTTCCATAGTTAAAGACAGATTATCTAAAGAAGATTGTCAAAATGGATTTTTATTAGATGGTTTTCCGCGAACAGTAGAACAAGCGGAGGCTTTAGATAATGAACTTTCAAAAATGGGTATAAAACTTGATAAAGTTGTCAATATTGATGCAGATGAGGATATTTTAATTGATAGAGTGACAGGTAGAAGAATTTGTAAAAAATGCGGTGCAACTTATCATATCAAGAATATGCCTCCAAAGGTTGAAGGGATTTGTGATATAGATGGAGAGACTTTATATCAAAGAGATGATGATAAAGTTGAGACTGTAAAAACGAGAATCCAGGTATATTTAAAACAAACCCAACCTTTAATTAACTATTACAAAAACAAAGGGTTAATTTTAGATATAGATGGTACTAAGCCTATAGATGAAATTTTTCAGACAATAGTTAATTCGTTACCTACAGCTCAAGAAGATTAGCTTAAAGAGGTGAATTTATAAATGGATTCAACTAGCGGTGTCACCGTTGGGCAGGTGGTTAAGTCAAGAGCTGGCCGGGATAAAGGAAGGATTTTTTTAGTTTTAGATATAATAGATGATGATCATGTCACTATTGTAGATGGAGATTTAAGGAAACTGGACAATCCAAAAAAAAAGAAGATTAAACATTTAATCGTTTATAATACAGTGTTACCAGAACTCAAATACAAACTGGATAACAAAATGAAGATAAATAATGCTCATATAAGAAAGCTTTTAGAACCTTTAAATGAAAGTTTCTAGAAGTGTTTGAACAGGAGGTTCGAAAACTCAATGGCTAAAAAAGATGTAATTGAGGTTGAAGGTACAGTAACTGACGCTTTACCGAATGCCATATTTAAAGTGGAGCTTGAAAATGGTCACGAGATTTTAGCCCATATTTCAGGGAAGTTAAGAATGAATTATATTAGAATACTTCCTGGAGATAAAGTAACAGTTGAACTCTCACCCTACGATTTGACAAGAGGAAGAATAACCTGGCGAAACAAGTAGCATAGGAGGGATTTAAATGAAAGTTAGACCATCAGTAAAAAAGATGTGCGAAAAATGTAAGGTTATCAGAAGACGCGGTAGAGTTATGGTCATCTGTGAAAACCCAAAACATAAACAAAAGCAAGGTTAGTAGATAGATACAGGTATACAAATTAGGAGGTGTAGGCTTAATGGCAAGAATTGCAGGTGTTGACTTACCTAGAGATAAACGGGTGGAAGTTGGCTTAACATATATATACGGTATAGGAAGATCTAGATCATTAGAAATACTAAAAAAAGCAAATGTTGATCCAGATACAAAGATTAAAGATTTAACAGAAACTGAAGTTTCAAAACTTAGAGAAATAATCGACACTTATCATGTAGAAGGTGATTTAAGAAGAGATATTGCCTTAAATATGAAGAGATTAAGAGAAATAAATTGTTATAGAGGAATTAGACATAGAAGAGGGCTACCAGTAAGAGGTCAAAGGACTAAAACTAATGCTAGAACTAGAAAAGGTCCTAAGAAAATGGTATCTAAGAAAAAGTAGTCAGTAAAGGAGGGATAGTCAGTGTCAACTAAAAAAGGAAAAGCAACTCGTGTTAGAAGAAGAGTGCGTAAGAATATAGAAAGAGGTCAAGCACATATTTCTTCTACATTTAATAATACAATGGTTACATTAACAGATATGCAAGGAAATGTAATCTCATGGGCAAGTGCAGGACAATTAGGTTTTAGAGGATCAAGGAAATCCACACCATTTGCAGCACAACAAGCAGCTGAAGAAGCAGCTAAAAAAGCCATGGAACATGGTTTAAAAAGTGTTGAAGTGTTTGTTAAAGGACCTGGCTCTGGTAGAGAGGCAGCTATAAGATCACTTCAAGCAACTGGTTTAGAAGTAAATATGATTAAGGATGTAACCCCAATTCCACATAATGGTTGCAGGCCACCAAAACGTAGAAGAGTTTAATTAGGAGGTGTAAATAGATGTCAAGATATACAGGACCGGTATGTAGATTGTGCCGTAGAGAAGGTATGAAACTATACCTTAAGGGAGATAGATGTTATTCTGATAGATGTGCAATATCAAAAAGAAACTATGCTCCAGGACAACACGGTCAATCAAGAAAGAAAGTAACAGAATATGGCTTACAGTTAAGGGAAAAACAAAAAGTAAGAAGATTCTATGGAATTAATGAGTCACAAATGGCTAAGTATTTCCATATGGCTGATAGAATGCATGGTATAACAGGTGAAAACCTATTAAAAATACTTGAATTAAGATTAGATAATGTTGTATATAGAATGGGATTTGCTTCTTCAAGGGCAGAAGCTAGACAATTAGTTACCCATGGACATTTTCTATTAAATGGAGCTAAAGCAAGTATTCCATCTTTAATCACTAACGTAGGTGATGTGATTCAAATTAAAGAAAAAAGCAGAAATAGCGCTAAAATAAAAGAAACTATAGAAAATCACAATGGTAATAGTGTACCATGGATAAATGTAGATTTAGATCAATTAAAGGGTACTATTGTAGCTGAGCCAACAAGGGAAGATATAGACATTCCAATAGAAGAACACTTAATCGTTGAGTTATATTCTAAATAATAATATATATTAGATTCAGTTACCCTCGTCCTTATAAAAAACAATTTAAAAGGAGGGTTCATATTAATGTTAGAAATTGAAAAGCCAAGAATTGAAATCCTAGAATTAAGCGATGATGGGACTTATGGAAAATTTGTAGTAGAGCCTTTAGAAAGAGGTTATGGTACTACTCTTGGTAATTCATTAAGAAGGGTTTTATTATCTTCATTACCTGGAGCTGCAGTATCATCAATAAAGATCCAAGGAGTATTACACGAATTTTCAACGGTACCAGGTGTTTTAGAAGACGTTCCTGAAATTATTCTTAATATCAAGGATATTGCTGCTAAGATTTATACAGATGAGCCTGTAACTTTACTGATAGATGCTGAAGGGCCACAGGTGTTAACAGCTGGAGACATAGTAACCGGACTTGATGTTGAAATAGTAAACAAAGACCTTTATATAGCTACTATCAATGAAGATGGTAGATTATATATGGAACTAGAATTAGAAAAAGGTAGAGGTTATGTTGTTGCTGAAAAGAACAAAAAGGAAGGGCAGCCAGTAGGAGTTATACCTGTAGATTCTTCTTTCACACCAGTAAAAAAAGTTAATTTTAATGTAACAAATACTAGGGTAGGCCAAATAACCGATTATGATAAATTAATATTGGAAGTTTGGACTAACGGAACAATGGACGCAGATGAAGCAACTTCATTGGGAGCTAAAATACTTACAGAACATTTAAATTTATTTATTGGATTAACAGATCATGTAAATGATGTAGAAATAATGGTGGAAAAAGAAGAAGATAAGAAAGAAAAAGTACTAGAAATGACAGTAGAAGAATTAGACTTATCTGTTAGAAGTTATAACTGTCTAAAAAGGGCAGGAATAAATACAGTAGATGAATTAATCCAAAAGACAGAAGAAGATATGATGAAAGTAAGAAATTTAGGAAAGAAATCCCTTGAAGAAGTACAAAATAAACTTGCTGAATTAGATTTAAGTCTTAGGAAAAGCGATGANTAATTAAGTGTGAAGGAGGGATAGATGTGACAACATTAAGAAAACTTGGTCGTCCTACAGATCATAGAAAAGCTATGTTGAGAAACCAGGTTACATCACTGCTAAGAAATGGAAGAATTGAAACAACAGTGACTAGAGCCAAAGAAACTCAAAGAATGGTTGATAAGATGATTACTTTAGGTAAAAAAGGCGATCTACATGCTAGAAGACAAGTTTTAGCTTATATATATGATAAAGATGTAGTAAAAAAACTATTTGATGAAATAGCACCAAAATATGCAGATAGAAATGGTGGATACACAAGAGTATTAAAAGTTGGTCCTCGCCGTGGTGATGGTGCAGAAATGGCAATATTAGAATTAGTATAAAGGGTAGGGATTAAGTTAAAGCTTAGTCCCTTTTTGGTTTTATCTACCCTTTGATATAAATACATGACATTTAATTGTCAATCCTTGATTCTTATGTTATATTAGTATAATGGAAATAATTGAAAACCGAGGTATGATAATGAAGGATATAATGATAAAGATGGATAAAGTAACATTTGAATATAAATCTTATATAGAAGATGAAATTGTGGCAGCAGTAAAGGATATGTCTTTAGAAGTGAAAAAAGGTGAATTCTTAGTAATATTAGGTCACAATGGTTCAGGAAAGTCTACACTAGCTAAGATGATGAATGGATTACTTATGCCTACATCAGGAGAAGTAACAGTTTTAGGAATGAATACAAAGGATAGTGAGAAAATATGGGATATAAGACAGAAAGCAGGTATGGTATTTCAAAATCCTGATAATCAGATAGTAGCTACTATTGTAGAAGAAGATGTAGCCTTTGGTCCTGAAAATCAAGGTATTCCACCAATGGAAATTCGAAGGAGAGTAGATGAAGCACTAGATATAGTAGAAATGTCTGATTATAAAAAGCATGCGCCTCACCTTCTTTCAGGAGGACAAAAACAAAGAGTGGCCATAGCAGGAATACTTGCAATGAATCCAGATTGTATCATATTAGATGAGCCCACTTCCATGTTAGATCCAATTGGAAGAATAGAAGTTATGAGCACAATAAACAAGTTAAATAAAGAGCAAGGGAAAACCATAATATTGATAACTCACTATATGGATGAAGCAGTGCAAGGAGATAGAATTGTAGTAATGTCTCAAGGAAAAGCAGCAATGGAAGGTACTCCAAGAGAGATATTTCGAGAAGTTGACAAAGTCAAAGAACTAGGTTTAGATGTACCACAGGTAACAGAACTAGCTTATGAATTAAAAAAAGAAGGGATAAACATTGAAGATGATGTATTATCTGTAGAGGAGTTGTTAAACCTACTATGATAATTAAAATTCAAAACTTAAATTATATATATAATCCCAATACCCCTTTTGAAAAGAAAGCTTTAGATAATGTAAACTTAGAGATAGAAGAAGGGGAGTTTATTGGACTAATAGGACATACAGGTTCTGGTAAATCAACCTTAGTGCAACATCTAAATGGACTAATAAAACCTAGTTCTGGAGATATAATAATTGATGGAGCTAATATATCTAATAAAGAT
>JGI24707J26582_10003805_pt1 | contig 10705 bp, 6 predicted proteins | sample BioPla1DNA1_FD_26582 | JGI IMG/M metagenome (IMG submission 26582) | reverse complement strand
CGCCCGGATCACATTGAAAAAGAGATACTTGCCGGCANTATNNGCCGGCAAGTATCTCTTTTTTTTATTACACATTTATCACACAAAGTTGCTGAAAATCGGTAGANGTAGATAACGTGCAACAACTCTTTCTGATAACCCGTTAATCATTCGTTTGCAACCCAAACCGATACGCCGGCAGTGGGTATAGTTTTCTCTCCGATAAGGTATTTTACATTGTTTGAAACAGGGAGGGTATATGTTTTATCCGCATAATTTACGGCTATTCCGAAACCGTCTCTATACTCGATATGCAGGCCGTCAGGTAAGTCCAATATTGGGATGGAAAGACGGGAATAGAGTTTTTTCAGCACTTCTTTTTCCATTTCTCCTTCTTGCGAATCTACGCCAACATAGGTTACCGTGCCTTTTCCCAACCGGCGGAAAGTTATTGCCGTACTGCCTTTGTAAAAATCATCTTCGTATGTTCCCCACACTTCTGTTCCGTTGTTCGGCAATAAAATTTCTCCCCAGCTTGTCCAGGCATAGGCGATATCGTCGAAAAGCACATGATTGGGAGTTTCCGGCAAGGGGAGGTCATAAAAATCGATTTTACTGCCGATCAAATCATAGATAGGCGCTGCGAAAGGGGTTTCCCATAACTGTCCGTTACGGTTTTTATGTCCTGTTCTGCACGTTAATACCAGGTTCCCGCCTTGTTCGACATATTCCGTCCATTTTTTTACAAGTGAAGAATCGATTAGTTGATAGGCGGGAACTATGATTATCTTGTAATTGGTGAAATCGGTGTTTTCTTCGATAAAATCGACTGGACATCCAAAGCTTTTTATCGCATCGTAGTATTTGGATACATGGCCTACCGTGTTCCATTGGGTTGTCTGTCTGTTTCGCTGCATGTCCCATGTATTTTCATGATTGTAAAGAATGGCCGTGCGTCGTGCTTCATATGCTGCGTTATTCTTGGCTTTTGGATCATAAACCTTACGCAGGAGTTCGATTTCTTCGATAAATTTTTTGAATTCCAATCCCCCGGGTGTTGGCGTGATGCCGTCGGTACCCACTATGCCGTAATGATACATTTCGATACCATAAATTGGAGCTCTAAAACGGTAGGTACATGTGAATTTGCTTCCACCGGCAAACACATGCCACAACCACAATCGAACGGCACCGGGAAGTGGCTGAGGATTGATTTGACCCCAATTTACTTGACCGGGTTGCAACTCCATCACACCGTAGAGATTTCGAACCGGACGGAAGAAGTCGTTAGCCATGGCGATGCGTTCAACGTGACTGAGGCGGTAACCGCGCGATCCGATCCCCAGGTTTTCACCGAAAACCTGGTAACGCGTATAAGTGGGAAAATCTTGTTCTTTGCTTGCGCGTAAATGCCCGTCACCGTATTCCGGAATGTAATTGCTTGTAATCCATTGATCGGGTGAAGCGTATTTTCGAATTGTTCGTGCCTGTTCATCGAGGAAACTTACCGTTTCGTCAGTTATGAACCGTTGATAATCGAGTATCTGATGAGGATTCATGAATCTGACGGATAGTTGAGGAATGTTGATTTGGGAAAAGTCGCTATATACCTGACTCCAAAATGCTGTACCCCAAGCTTTGTTTAGTTTGTCTATGGTTTGATAGCGGTTTTTCAGCCAATCGCGGAAGCGTTGTTGTGCCACCTCGCTATAATCTGCGGATGGACGAGGTTCATTGTCCAGCTGCCATCCCATGATGCGTTTGTCTTGCCCGTAATGCTGGGCTAGTTTTTCTATCATTTTTAAGGAATATTCCCGATAAAATGTATTGGAAAACGATGGATGCTGGCGTGCACCGTGATCGAGTCTCACTCCATTTTCCTGCATGATGGCAATATCGGGATGCTTACGCAACAACCATACGGGAGGGGTCGCCGTGGATGTGCACATGATGACTTTCATGCCGTATTTATCGGCCAGAGAAACTGCTTTGTCCAGCCATTCGAAGGTGTAAACGCCTTCCTTAGGTTCGAGATGCGCCCAGGCAAATTCGGCCAAATGAACAAATTCGAATCCGAGAGCTTTCATATTGGCAAAATCTCTTTCCCATTGCGATTCGTCCCAATGTTCGGGATAATAATAAACTCCCACTTCCGTTAATTTTTTTGGATCGAAAAATCGGTGTGGATCTTCTGCTTTCGTTTGAGAAAACGACAAGCTTTGATGAAGGAGCAGATAAGAAGTGATAAGAAGAAATACCTTGCTTTTCATTTTTATGCGTTTTTATGTTTTTATAACCATGTAAATCTCTTTAATAATTACCGGAGCAGTGTTTAGAAGTTATTTTTTGTATAAACACCTTCTATCATCACAGGTCCAAGCAAACCCGAAGGAACAACATCCCATTTATCGTATAATGTTTTTTCATAGTTGACATCCACGATATTGATGTCATGGAAAATTCGCCATACGATTCCCCTTCTATCGTAATCGGCAATTCGGTTGGCCGGAAGATTGGTGACCTCTATTTCAAGGGTGTTTTCACCTTGTTTCAAGTATTTACCAACGGTTGTTTTGAATGGAACGGCAAAGAGCGTGTCCACAGGCACGCCATTTACCCAAACACGAGCGCTTTCTCTGACATCACCCAAAGAGAGCCAATATTCGTCGGCCGATAGTTTGTCGATGTTGAATGTTATTCGGTATTGGGCTGTTCCCGTGTTTTTCCGAGCATTCTCATTCGGTAGGTTTGTCCATGACCCCAAGGTATCGATATCGAAAGTTCCTTCGATGGCAGGTTCACTTTCGATAAACGAGAGTTTCCATCCGTTTTTGAGTATTATTTTTTCGTTTGAAGGTTGATAATAATTCCGGGTTGGAACATTTACATCCTCATCGGTAAACGTTTTTAGTATTATTGATTGTCCGGGTTGCAACTGCATGTAAACTTCGGTTTTGCCGTTATTGTCTCTTATTCGGGCTTTTCCGGAAGTGCCGTTCAAAGGATCGAAAAATAGGGCCGATGTTGCTTTTACTCCCAGTTGTACCCATCCGTCAATGGTGTTGTTGGTGAGCATGGTGAAAAAATAGTGATAACCGCTTTCGTTTTTTCGTCGGATGCATTGTCCGTTGAATTGGGTTACGAAACTTTCTCCTTGTATACCTGCTGCATCAAATAGTTCATTGTAATTTTTGCCGGTTATGATGTTGCCTTTTCCCTGTTTGTCAACTTGAGTTTTGCCGAAATCGACGCGAGGAAATTTTCGCATCAGTTTGTGTAACTCGTCTTTTTTCACCTTTTCATCTTTTAATCCCGGAACATCATCGGGATATTGATCGATGAATAGGATGGTTGCTCCATCGGCAGCCAGGTCGTATAATTTTTGTATCGTTTTCAAGGGAAGAAATTTTACTGCAGGTATTACTAGCGCTTTATAGGTTGTTCCGCCTGCGGTTTTGACCCATCCGTTTTCTACGGTTGACGATAGAATAAATTTGTCGGAAATGTAATCGACATCTCTACCGCTTTCTTTTATTTTTTCAACAGTTTCGTAGAATTTTGGAAGGCGCTTCTTCATATCGTGTATCGAAAAAGTCAGATAATAGTCGTCTTGTTGTTCATACCAGATATCGTAAATAGGAAAATATAACAACATGTCGTTATCGGGTTTTCCATACTGTAAAAAGGATTGTACACGTGTAACGTAAGAAAAGAAGGCGGGAGCGTCGTTCCAGAAAGTGTTTGTCGGCGACATGTTGATGGTAGCATAAAAGAGCCATCCCGGCCAAGGTGCCTCTTGAGGTGAATAGGGTGTGCCGTGAAAGAAGACGTGATTTACTCCGGATGTGAACATTTGGTCTATTTCGGGTTTGCATTGCGATAAGGATGTCCGGAAATGTTCGGTCAGCCATGTGAATGTTTCGGCAGATGTAAATTTTTTTCCTGCAATATGGGCTGCGGAACTGGCGAATTTCAGTATTACCGGGTCACCATCGTTCTTTTTGATAAGGCTATCTTTGCGCAGACCGGGGATGTTAAAATTCGAAATACCGAAAATTTCACATTCGGGAATATCCACGGTTGCATATAAATCGATCAGGTTAGCCGGAGAACCATGCGCCTGATTACGTGTAATTGCTCCGTGTCGGTGAGCCCAATCTGTCCACTGCCGGGTAAAATTTTCTTCCAACATCTCTCCCAATGTTTCTCTGTAGTCGGATATGACGCGTCGCGAACGGTCGGTTTTGCCTTTATCGAGTAATTCGGGGAAATAGTTCTCCAACTTGTATCCTCTTCGTTTGTAAAATTCGTCCAACAATGTTGGGCTCCAATTTGCCCCATAAACTTCGTACGAATCATTAAAAAACGTATGAGGATAAGGAGTTTGATTGGCTGTAAATGCGTTTTCGAATTTTTGGAGATAATTTTTTACGGCATCGGCATCCAGATGATCCATTACATATCCTTCGCCGCCGGGTGCGGCACGTTTTACCTTTTGAAGCGTCTTCCCTTCAAACAAAGCGATCAGGCGCCATTCTCCCTTCGGAGCCTTCCATTTCAGTATGCTATCTTGGTGTATCAGTGGTGTTAAATTGAACTTTTCGCCTTTATTGGAATAGGCCATAAGACGAGAAAGCTTTGAAATGCCTACCTGTTTTTTATCGTTGACCACTATTTTCAGGTTTATTTCTTTATTGCCGGATACGCGATATTCTTGGAAAATTGCTTTGCATGCTGCATTGTCGAGCGTAACGTCGGGACCTCCGAATGGCCATCCCGTGCCGTTGTTCATATCGACCTGCATTCCCCATTTTTCGGTTTCGCCATGCGTGTAAGCAAGCATGTTCATCCATTTGGGAGACAAATAGGGAATGTATTTGTCTTCATACCCTTTTACTCCGTAAATTGGCGTGATTTCTACACCGCCGATGCCGGCTTCTCCCAGTTTTTCAATATTGTACGTCAGATTTTTTTCGTCAACGGCGTTTCCAAACCACCACCATCGTGTCCAAGGCTTGCATTCAACGGTCTGTTGTGGCCATTTTGAATCTTTGTCAACCGTAAAAGCCGACAGAGATGTCATAATGAAAAAAAGTAAGGTGATTCTTTTTTTGTTCATAGTTTGAATCTTTTTTTTATTTCACGTCCTTTTTTAATTCATCGGGAGCATCTTTATTTGTTACTTTTAATCTTTCTCCTTGTTTTGAGTACAAATTTTCAATAAGAGAAAGATCGATTTCGTTTTCAGGATGAAACAAATGCGAGTTCATGTATTTTAGTATGGAATAACGTAGTTGTCGTGCTACCGGTCTTTCTTCCGGATTGTTTTGAATATCGGCACTGCATACTACAATTTTTCCGTTACCCACTTTTGCTTCGAAAAGCATTCCTAATTTTCGGTTGATAAACCATGTGTCTATGGGTTGTATGATGGGTTGAAACGATTTCGGGAAATCGGTTAATTCCATCACTTGAGCTTTATGCACCAACTCCCACCATTGCAGTCCCGTATAGAAATCGGTGGGGAAATCTTTAAAGATAGGATGAAAATCGTTGATTAAAGTACCCACCGTGTGAGGTGGACGCATCTTAAACCACGATGTATTCCAGAAAACAGGTGTCATGTATTGTATTACATCGCTTCCCTGCGTGACTTTTCCTGCCAATTGCAAAAGAACAGAGCCACCTTTTTCGAGTACTACGCGTGCGGTACTGTCGATCTGTGTGCAAATGTAAACCGACGAGGTGTCCACCTTAGGGAGTGTTTCGGGATATACCCAAAAATCCCAATTGTTAGATATGTCGGTTCCTTGAAATTTGACTTCGAAATTTAATTTCTGAGCTTTTGTTAGATCCCGGAGAAGAAACGATACTTCGCCCAATGATTGGCAGTTGCCGATAGTAATATCTTTCTCCGAAAGTGAACCCTGTGAAATGATTTTTCCGTAAGGATCTTTTATTTTCCAAACGGTCTTCATGTTTTTCAACGGATATTCGCCAAAATGGGCGACTTCCACACGGGCTTTGAAAGTCTCGCTGTTTTTGAAAACGAATTTATCCATGCGCGATAAAAGTACGGTAGGTGCACAGAACCGGCGAAATTCTTTGGCCGTAATGTATCCTTTTTCTTCCCAAAACGCATTTAACACGCCTACGAGCGCCGTTCCCTGACCGGGATAGTCGTTCAAGCTCAACAGTTGAAACCCTGCGTATTTGGGCGTACGCAACATTTTTTCTATTTCGTGTTTGTAGCACAAGGCTTGAAGTTTTCCCGATGCCCGAAGAAAATCGGGAGCCAGTGTCCCCATTCCNCGATCNAATAAATCTTCNTGAAACAATTCCAAGTTGCGCGCCTTCATTACACCGGTATATTTTCTGATCTCCGTAAAGTCGGGGAAAACACACCATTGCCCCATTTCATGAGCAACATAAGGCTGTTTTACGGTGTCGAGGTTTGCCAAATAATCGGAGTTGGTTTCGAGACGGCGGTCCCATGTTAAGCCTCGTGCGCCGGCTTTCACATGAAATTGGCTTTTAGGTTGCCATGCCCAGCTGTTCCCAACGGATGCTCCGGTGTACACTCTTCGCGGGTCGGTTGTTTTCCAATAGTCGACAAATCGACTTACCCACGGCACCCAGCGTCCACGCGGTTCGTTGCCGATAGCAAACATGCAAAAGGAAGGGTGGTTTCCGTAATCTTTTACAATCCTTTTAGCTTCTTCTTCGAGATATTTGTCCACAGGCCTTCCATCTCCAAGAGAAGAGCCGTGATTAGGCCAAGTAGGACCTTCTGGTTGTAGATAAAAACCAACAAGATCGGCTGCAACGAAAGCTGCCTTTGGCGGGCAATAGGAATGAAAGCGCATATGATTTAGTCCGAAATTGCGGCAAATGCGGAAAATCCTTTCCCAGGATTCAACATCCATTGCAGGGTATCCCGTAAGGGGGAATACGCAATTTTCCACCGTGCCGCGCAGCACAATTTTTCTGTCGTTTACATAGAAATAAGTCTCTTTGATGGTGAAATCCCGCATACCGAAATGAGTTACTTTTACATCTGTTTCGTTTTTACCGGATTTCATTGTGATTTTCAATTGATAAAGTGTAGGATGAAATTCATCCCAGGTTTGCATGTCTTCTCCCATTGGTAATTCGACATCCAGTCGTAAACTGTCTTTATCGATCTTATAATTTCGGGTTACGGGTACAACACTGTGAGGCGTGTCTGAATTGAAGCTGTTTGCTTCCAGGGTGAGAATTCCCGAAGAGTTGCCACGCAAAAGCAGTTTGACCAGGGCTTTCTTGTTTTTCACATCAGGGAAAACCTGGATATCGTCAATGTACGATTTAGGTGTGGACTGCAGTTCTATTCTACCCACAATACCGTTCCAATTGCCTTGGGTTTGATCGGTAATGCTATGAGAATCTTTTCCCACGTCGATATCTTTTATGCGGTTGTCGACACGTACAGAAAGCGTGTTTTTCCCGGGTTTAAGATAGGAGGTGAGATCATAAACATGTGGAACACATAAGGAATTTTGCATCCCTATCTCTTCGTTGTTTGCCCAGACGCGAGTTTCGATATGCGGTCTTTCCAGGAAAAGAACGATGCGTTTCCCTTTCCAATTCGCGGGGATAGTCACCTCTTTTTGATACCATGCCACCCCAACGTAATATTTCACGGGTGTCAGCCAAAATGGGAGTTTTAAGTTATCGGGATCGCGATACTTTTCCAAACGTGGATTGTAAAAAAAGGAACTATCGTAAATGCTTGCTGTCCACTGCGTGTGCAAGGTTACATCATCNCCTTTGCGGTTTTCGTTCATTGATCCGGGCAGGGTTATTTTATCGGCGAGTTTTTTCGAGAACCATTGTTCTTTTACGCCAACGTCGTTTCTGTCGATTTGGAATTGCCAGATCCCCGACAAGTCTAACGTCGTATTTTGGGCAACGATAATGGAACAATTGACCAAATGTAGAATCGTTATCAGAATAGGGAAAAGTAGGTTAATGTATTTTTTCTTCATTTTCATACTTGTTTTTTTAGTTACTCTCATTTTCTTCTCCTTCCACGGGCCAATAGGGAGAAGGAGTGCGGGCTTTTTCGATTTCTTTTTGGAGATCCTTTACAACATTCGGATATTCTTCGGCCAGGTTGTTTTTCTCATAAGGGTCTATTTCGAGATCATACAACTCCAATTCGGTACCTTTTTTAACCGATACCGCTTTCCATTTGCCTTTTCGCACAGCCACCTGTTTTCCCGGAAATTCCCAGTAGAGAATGCGGTTGTCCGTGATTTGCTCTTTTCCTTCCAATAGAGGCTTTATACTGATGCCGTCGGTATGTTTTGGAAGTTTGGCTTGGGTGTAATCTGCCAGTGTCGGCATGATGTCCGGGAAGTAGATCAGATTGTCTTTTATTTGGTTTCCTTTGATTTTTTTCGGAAAATTCACGATGAATGGTATTTTTATTCCGCCTTCATACAATAAGGCTTTATGACCTTTCAGACCGGCATTGCAATTAAGTTCTTCCAGTGGTGCCTGAATTGCACCGCCATTATCTGAAGTAAAAATGATGAGGGTATTGTCTCTTAAATTGTTCTTTTCCAAATAATCGATCAATTGCCCGATGGCTTTATCGGTATGGGTGATCAGAGCAGCATATAATTTGGCTGTTTCAGACAGCGGCATGGAAGCATAAGGTTCGGTACTGTTGATGACATAAGGCTCGTGTGGCACATCAAATGCCAGATAAAGGAAAAAAGGATGTTGCTTATTCCTTTCGATAAAATCGATGGACTCTCTTACCGATAAGTCGCTGTTATGAAGGCTCCTTGCATTATTTTCGTTTTCGGGGACCACTGTTAATTCCCGGTTGCAAAATCTTAATTCGGGATAATAATACGGTGTATTGGATCTTTCATAACTTACGAGCCATCCGTAAAACTCGTCGAATCCGCGATCCAGCGGTCCTGCTCCGGGATTGAAACCATCGAGATGCCATTTGTTGATCACACAGGTTTTATACCCCGCTGTACTTAAGATGGTTCCGATGGTGGTATCTTGAGGCAAGAGATGCATGCGTCGTATGGGATTTCCGTTTTTTAATCCCGGCAAACCGCCTTGTTGACAAAAATTGTCCCGTATGGTGGCGTGTCCCGTATGCTTTCCTGTGAGCAAAGCGCATCGGGAAGGAGAACTTACTGCAGAACCGGCATAAGCTTGGGTAAAGCGGATGCCTTCTTCTGCAAGTTTGTCGATATTTGGGGTTTTGATGATGTTGTTTCCGTAGCATCCCAAATCGCCGTAGCCCATGTCGTCTGCAACGATAAAAATAATATTTGGCCGATTATCCTTTGTGGGAGCTTTTACACAGGAAGGTAAGGTAACGGAAGATAATCCTAAAAAAGCCGGGACAAGTTTTTTCAAAGTCATCATTTTTCAAAAGTTTTTTTTACTTTTTCAAATTCTTTTTCGGTAATTTTGAAAGCTGTTCCGTGGCGTGTTCCGGATGGGAAACTCACCAAATCGGAAACGTCTTCCCAGTGCTTTCCGTCGGTAGAACGGATAGCGCCGTATTTTCCCTCTCGGTATTTATCGAAATAAACGTATACGTATTTTCCTATTTTTATAGGAGATGGTCCCTCTGCCCACGATTTACCTGAGATGCTTTTCGATACCTGCGTAGGGAAACCTTTTTTTAAATCGTCCGTAAAAGTGATGCGCAAGTTTTTTTCAGGAGGGGCAGAATTTTCGTTTTTGACAATCATCCAATACTTTCGACCGTTTTTTACTATTGCCCCATCAATGACGCTAAATCCCGGGTCAAAAAAGAGTTTTGTTTCGCTGAACGTCTTAAAATCTTTTGTGGTGACAAAATAGAGTCGATGGTTCAGCCCCTTTTCGCTTTCCGATGTGGGAATTTCCGGAAATTTGCCGGGTACTGTCGATGCCCAAATAATATAAAACAGATTGTCTTTCTTGTCGTAAAAAACCTCCGGAGCCCAGCAATTTTTAGTGGTAGGTTCGTGATACATGACGGGAATCGATTTTTGTTCGGGCCAGTTGACCAAATCTTCCGACGAAGCATATCCGATATGTTTGTCCCACCATCCTGTGGTCCAAACCAAATGGAAAGTTCCGTCTTTTCCTTGTGCAATACTCGGATCGCGCATTAATTTGTCTTTACCTACAGTAGGCTTCAAAACTGACTGATTGTTGTTCAAGGCTTCCCATTTCAGTCCGTCATAACTGTAGGCAAGATGTAAACCATCTTCCCCATTTCCCACGAAATAGGAAAACATATAGATGTTTTTCCCATTTCAGTCCGTCATAACTGTAGGCAAGATGTAAACCATCTTCCCCATTTCCCACGAAATAGGAAAATATATAGATGTTTTTTGCGCATAAAGTGATTGAACATAATAGTGAGGTCAATAGAATAAAGAGATTTCGCATGAGAAAATAAGTTTTTAGTTTGTAACAAGTTTTTCGCAATGTTGTATTTCGAAATGATCGACATTCGTCAGTTTAAATACTTCTACTCCGGCTTCCATGTCGACATCCAAATCATGAATTTTCAGCCTTTGCACATCCGAAGCCCAAATCAATGGACGGTAATCCGGATTTAAGAATTTGATGACAACGTTGTTTAACTTAATATTACGTGCATGGCGAATAAAAAATCCCGATGCCGGAATAGTGCCAAACATGGAAGGTTCGGGGT
>JGI24707J26582_10003803_pt1 | contig 10711 bp, 7 predicted proteins | sample BioPla1DNA1_FD_26582 | JGI IMG/M metagenome (IMG submission 26582) | reverse complement strand
GGGATAATGCTGTGCAGGGAATTGCATGGAATGTTGCCAATGGCGGATCTGGTGTTCGATATTTAGATGTAACTTCTGGTCATGCGTATGAAGGAGCTAATTATCAAGGAAGAATTTTAACAATCCGATGGGATGGAGATTATGGTACTTATAGCTATCCTGTCGAGCTTGAAGCTAATACTACTTATGATTTTTCATTATTATATCAGTGGTGGAATAATGGAAGTCCAAACTCTTTGAATGTTGCTGTTAGTCCATCAAAAGATATTAATGAGCAAATTGCATCAAAATCTTTACCTACAGCTGGAAGAAATGAAATGCAGAAAGGTGTTTTTGCTTTTACCACTAATGAAGCAGGTATCTATTATCTACTTTTTAATGGTCAAAGTGGCGTTATGTATGGAATTGCTGATTTAGAGTTGAATAAATTAGAATATGAACCAAGGCTATCTGTCTCAAAATTGTGTGAAGGCACTTCGTCAATTAATATTAGTGAAATAACTTATGAAGATGGAGCGTTTGCCCCTGGAAAATTATCTTTAAATGTTAATCTTGATAAAAAAGAGAAACTTAATACCGTTATTGCTCAAGATATTAATGAATTAGGTCAAGATGGAAATAAAAATATTCTTAATTTTCCATTTGATGTTACTGGAGATTATTCTGTTGAAATTGCAATGACGGTTGATGATTCAGCCGAGGGGAGAGGAATTGATTTTCAGGTTAGAGATGCTGCAGGAAAAGGATTTCGTACCGTTCAAAATTATAACAGCTTGTCTTGGATTGCACCATTTACACAATCAAAACAGATGAATAATTTTAGTTCTGGAGAGCAAACTATTAGATATGCAGTTAAAGATGATAAAGTTTATCTCTTTCAAAATGGCGATTTTATTGGCGATTATTCAAAATCATTCATTAATGATATGAATGAAGCGGGAACTGCCGAAATAGAGCCTTATAGCAATATCTCTATAGATGATGAATTAAATATTGCAGAGAACCCTCGTTTTAGTAATACACCCGATAATGGCGCACCACAAGGTTGGTCAAGTAATGGAACTTTAGGTGGTTCACCTAATGCTCGAGTACAATTAAAATCGAGCACTACTGAGCTTACGACTTATCCAGACGGAACAAAAGCTTTTCTTTTCAGATTCGACGGAGCTTATCAGTGGTTTGCTAATGAGGTAACTGTAGAAGCAGATAAATGGTATGAATACTCTTTCGATTTAATCACTTGGGGTAATAATGAAAATAAATCATTTAATATTATTGTATCAAAATCTCAAGATGGAAATAGCGATGTAATCTATAGCAAACAAGCAAACACACCGGCGATTAGAGCTACTAGTAAACGTGAAGTAATTAGATTCAAATCTCAAGAACAAGGAACATACTATATTACGTTATCAAAAAACGGAACACTTGCCGGAACAGCTGGACTTACAAATATTTCTCTAGTTGAATACCCTTTAAATGGTATTTTAGTAGGTAAAAACTATAAAAACGGTTATGCACCTTTTAATATCAGCTATATTTCAATAGACACCAATGGCGCTTTTGCACCAGACGAATTTTCAGTTGGTATAAATGATGAAAAATCAGAAAATAACTTTTCTTGGTTCGTAAAAGATGGATTATTAACAATTTATAGTCCCGAGGCATTGTTTGATATTAATGTTTACAACCTTTTTGGAACAAAAATTTCAACTCACAAAAGTGATAGTAATATGACTGAAATTAAAATGTCCAAAGGCGTGTTTTTAGTCGAAATGATAAGCAAAAAAGGAAAATCAAATATTATTAAAGTTTTGACTCAGTAATTTTTTTATACTATTTGCGGTATTTAAAAAATTTACAATTGGTTTTGGGGTAAATCAAAATAAAAGGTTATTTTTACTTTAATTAATTTTATAAATAAATTCATAAATAAATTAAAATGAAAAGATTGATTATTTCTCTAATGTTATCAATGGCTTTTATCATCTCATTTGCAGAAAAAATGGAGATTAAAAGTCCTGATAACAATTTATCTGTGACAATAGAATTGACCAACAGTGGAGAATTATTTTACAATGTAGTCTATAAAGATAATTTAATGTTAGAAAATTCACCATTAGGTTTGGTTACCGATGTTAGTGACTTTAGTAAATCATTAAAATTAATCAGTACTACAAATTCTGTAATTGATAAAAAATATGAGCAAGATCGAATTAAAAAAGCTAATATTCACTATCAAGCTAATGAGATAGTGTGGAAATTTGCTAATGCACAAAATCATCATTTTAATGTGGTTTTTCAAGTTAGTAATAATAATATTGCATATAAATATGAGTTAATGCAGGATGGAGAGACCGCCCGTTGTACTATTGAAAATGAACTTTCAGGATTTAAGTTCCCAACTAAGACTACAACTTTTTTAACGCCACAAGCTACACCAATGATTGGTTGGAAAAGAACAAAACCAAGTTATGAAGAGGAATATGAAGTTGACCAACCACTTGGTAAACCGTCAAAATATGGTGTAGGGTTTACTTTTCCATCACTTTTTAAAATTGGCGATGATGGTTGGGTTTTAATTTCAGAAACAGGTGTAGGAAGTAATTATTGTGCTTCAAAACTAAGTGAAGGTACAAAAGATGGATTATATAAAATTGCTTTTCCAGAGCCAGAAGAGAATAATGGAGTCGGTTCAGCAAATCCGTCAATACCTTTGCCAGGCGAAACTCCTTGGAGAACTTTAACAGTTGGAGAAGATTTAAAACCTATTGTAGAAACAACAATACCGTTTGATGTTGTAGATCCGCTTTATGAGCCTTCTATTGAGTATAAAATGGGGCGTTCTACTTGGAGCTGGATTATGTGGCAAGATTATAGTATGAATTTTGATGACCAAATTACATATATGGACTTTGCGGCAGATATGGGGTATGAATATATCTTAGTTGATGCTCTTTGGGACAAGCAAGTTGGTTATGAAAAAATGCCAGAGCTCTTTAAATATGCACAATCTAAAGGTGTTGATATATTCCTTTGGTATAATTCCAATGGCTATTGGAATGATGCACCACAAGGACCAAAGCAGAGAATGAACTCATCCATTACACGAAAAGCAGAGATGAAATGGCTAAAAGAACTTGGAGTGAAAGGCCTCAAAGTTGACTTCTTTGGTGGAGATAAGCAAGAAACAATGAAACTTTATGAAGAGATACTTTCGGATGCCAATGATTATGGATTAATGGTCATTTTTCATGGTTGCACATTGCCAAGAGGATGGGAGAGAATGTACCCAAACTATGTTGGAAGTGAAGCTGTACTTGCATCAGAGAACTTAATTTTTGCGCAAAAATCAAATGATGATGAAGCTTTTAGTGCAACTCTTCATCCTTTTATCAGAAACTCTGTAGGTATTATGGAATTTGGTCCTGTCTTGTTAAATAAGCGTCATAATAGAAATAATGATGGAGGTACCACAAGAATTACTACAGAAACATTCCAGCTTGCAACAGCAGTGCTTTTTCAAAGTCCAGTACAAATGTTTGCCATTGCACCTAACAACTTAGTTGAACAGCCAGAATTTGTTATGGATTTTATGAAAAATGTTCCAACAACTTGGGAAGAAACTCTATATATAGATGGCTATCCTGGTAAATATGCAATTATTGCAAGAAAACATAATGGTAAATGGTATGTTGTAGGAGTAAATGCTGAGAAAAAAGTAATTAAAAAGAAGATAAAACTCCCTATGATTAATAGCTCTACTCTGTCGTACTATTCAGATGATAATAAACGAAACCCTAAACTAAATAAAGTGAAATTAAATAAATCAAAAACTGTCCAAATAACAATGCAACCTGATGGTGCTTTTATATTGACAGAATAAGATTATTAGAATAAAATATAAAAATCCATAGATGAAATAATAGTAATCTATGGATTTTTTGTTTTTTTATAGATAATTGCCCAATAGTGTCCTAAATATTTTAGCAAGGATATTATACGGTAGAAAAACTCTTTATTCTTAAACGGCAACTTTTACAAAAAAAAGATTAGCGTAGCTAAATCTATTTTTGAGCCTAAAGAATTTTATTATATCTGTATCTCTTTATTAACAGTAAATACATAAGAAACTATAAAAACAATTAGGACGATATTTATAATTGTCCATTGATAATTGAACATTGTTCATTACCCCCTAAGTTCCGCACCAATCTCTTTTTTAAACGCCTCAATCAAGCGATTCATAGTTTTATCAATCTGTTTGTCTTTAAGAGTTTTCTCTTTATCTTCAAGTACAAAACTTACTGCATAAGATTTTTTGTTTTCGCCTAAGTTTTTGCCTTCATAAACATCAAAAAGAGAAACGCTTTTCAGAATTGACTTCTCTGTTTTGAATGCGACTTTTTCAATCTCTTCAAATTTAACAGATTTATCTATCAAAAGAGCTAAGTCTCTATGAACCTCTGGATATTTAGATAATTCACTAAAAACCACATCTTTTTTACTTACCAACTGTAATATCTTAGAGAAATTTAATTCTGCATAGAAAACAGTTTGTTCAATATCAAACTCTTTCAATATTGAGTTTTTAATCCAACCAATTGTTGCAAGTTGATTTCTACCAAGTCTATAATCTAATCCATCTTGATAAATGTCGTTGTTTTTTGTAGCTGAACTTTGAATGTTTTTGATGTTGAAACCAAGGCGTGAAAGAATATTTTCTGTATAAGCCTTTATATCAGAAAAAGTGACCTTTTGCTCAGGTGTATTCCAATTTGCTGGAGCTTTTAAACCTGTAACAAATAGTGAAATAAATTCCTCTTCTTGATAGCTACTTTGCACAGTTTTCTCAGCTTTTGGGTGTATGCTATAACAGTTTCCAAATTCAACTAGCTTCAAGTTAGAGTGTCTTCTGTTGATGTTTCTTTCAATACTTTCTAAACCACCAAATAAAAGAGTTTGACGCATTCCGTTAAGGTCATTGCTTAATGGATTCGCCAATATAACAGTCTTATCTGAAGGATAGGTAGTAAGATTTTCATAATAAGAGGCTTTTGTCAATGAGTTATTCATTATTTCAACAAATCCCACTGATGAAAGCTGGTCAGCTAGAATATTTCTGATTTTATTTCTATCAGGTTTATCAGCATAAACAACAGTTGAGTTAACTTTAGTTGGGTCTTCAACATTGTTATATCCATAAACTCTTAAAATCTCCTCAATAACATCAGCTTCTCTCTGCACATCAACTCTGTATGGCGGTACATAAAGTTGAAGTTCTTCGCTACTTTCTTTATCTATCTTAATATCCAATGATGTTAAAATATTTTTCACCAATTCTCTGTCCAAAACTTTGCCAATTAATCTATCCATATTTGAATAGTTCAGCGTTACATAAAAATCTTTAACAGGATTTGGATAAATATCAATAATATCAGATGAAACTTCGCCACCTGCAAGTTCTTTTATTAAGAGAGCTGCACGTTTCAAAGCATAAATTGTCATATTTGGGTCAGAACCTCTTTCAAATCTGAATGAAGCATCTGTAAACAGTGCGTGATGTCTTGAAGTTTTCCTTACATAAACTGAATCAAAACAAGCACTTTCTAAAAATATTTTAGTTGTGTTTTCTGTTACGCCACTATCAATACCACCAAATACACCTGCGATACACATTCCATCTGTCTCATCACAAATCATTAAGTCACTTTCAGTTAACTCTAGCTCTTTTTCATCAAGCGTTGTGAATTTTGTACCTGTAGGCATTGTGCGTACTCGCACGTGATTTCCTTTAACTTTATCACCATCAAAAGCGTGTAAAGGTTGTCCTGTTTCGTGAAGTACAAAGTTTGTAATATCAACAACATTGTTAATTGGTGTCATACCAATTGATAAAAGTCTGTTTTTTAACCAATCCGGCGACTCTTTAACAGTTATGTTGGTCATTGTGAGACCGCTATATCGTGGTGCAGCTTCACTATTTTCAACACTAACTTTTATAGGATAATTATTATTATCAACTTGAAACTCCTCAACTGATGGCCATTTTACCGAGCTTTCAATATTTTGTGCACGGAAAGCAGCAACTAAATCACGAGCAACACCAATGTGTGATGCGCCATCAATACGGTTTGGTGTAAGTTCAACTTCAAAAATAGTATCACTTTCAATATTAAAATATTCAGATGCTGGCATTCCTATTTTTGTATCTGGGTCAAGAACCATAATACCATCGTGTGAAGTTCCCAAACCAATCTCATCTTCAGCACAAATCATACCTTCAGATACTTCGCCTCTAATTTTGGCTTTTTTGATTTTAAAAGATTCATCTCCGCTGTATAAAGTTGTTCCAACAGTTGCCACAACCACCTTTTGACCTGCAGCAACATTTGGCGCACCACAAACAATCGGAAGAGGCTCTTCACCACCTATATCAACAGTTGTGATACTAAGTTTGTCAGCATCAGGATGTTTTGCGCAGGTTAATACTTCACCTACAACAATACCTTTTAAACCACCTTTCACTGATTCAACAACTTCAACACTGCCTATCTCTAAGCCTAAATCTGTTAATATTTCTGATAATTCTGTTGGGCTTTTGTCTGTATCAAGATAATCTTTTAGCCATTTATACGAAATATTCATCTATATACTATTTTATTATTATATTTTATATGCAAAATTATTTAAACTTACAAAAGTAGCTATTTTGTTTGAAAAATGAGAATTGTTTTTGGTTTTATTAAATTTTCGGTCGCCCACGTAGGGGCGCCCCTACGTGGGCGACCGAAAAATTGTTATTTTAACAGATTATTTGAGATAAATAATATAAATTGTTGCTCACAATGATTTTCTTATCTTTGTCTAAGAAAAATTTATAAAATGATGAATAATAAAAATAATACTCGCCCTACAATTTTAGTAACTAATGATGATGGAGTTGATGCCAAAGGAATTGAAGCATTGATTGAAGCTGCAAAGCCATTTGGAGATGTGGTTGTTGTTGCGCCAAGTGGTGCAATGTCTGGTATGTCGCACGCTATTACTGTTAAAGACCCACTTTTTATTAAAAAAATCAAAGAGGAAGAGGGATTAACCATATATTCATTAAATGGAACGCCGGCAGATTGTATAAAATTAGGATTTAATAAAATCTTAAAAGAGAAGCCTGCAATGGTTGTTTCAGGTATTAATCACGGAACAAATAGTTCCGTTAGTGTGCATTATTCTGGCACTGTTGGTGCAGCACGTGAGGGTGCGCTTTATGGAGTGCCTTCTGTTGCTTTTTCGCTTTTGGATTATATGCCTGATGCAGATTTTAATCCATCTATTCCATACTGTAAAGAGATAATCTCATATTTTTTAGAGAATGGAATGGATAGCGGTACTTATATTAATGTAAATATACCAAAAGGCAATGATTTAAAAGGAATTAAAATTGCACGTCAAGCTGATGGTGTTTGGGCTGAGGAGTTTGATGAAAGAGGCACACCTCGTGGAGAAAAATATTTTTGGCTAACAGGTAAATTTCAAAATAATGAGGAAGAACGCGATGATACTGACGAATGGGCTCTTAAAAATGGCTATGTCTCGTTAGTGCCTTGTGTTGTTGATGTTACTGCCCACAATATGATAGAGAAGTTAGCAGAATTAGAAGTTAAAGCATAAAATTGAAGAGATTAAAATATCTATTATGATAAAACAGAAGATAGATAAAGAGTGGTTTGGACTTATAGCCGGTTTGATACTTCCTTTGATAAGTTCATTTATGATTTATAGTTCTCGTTTCCAAGGTAGCGAAAGTTATATTGAAGTGGTCGTAATTATGTTTAAATCAATGAGTATCGGGAAACTATTAAGTTTAAGTGTATTACCCAATTTACTCTTGTTTTTTATAATAATTAGGTTTGATTGGATGAAGTTTGCAAGAGGAATAGTGATTGCTACAGCAATTTATGCAGCTTCGATGTTTATATTGTTTTTGTCATATTAAATATATGTTCCGTTCAAATGAAAAATGCACTTTATACTATTGGTCTTCTCATAGTTTCCAATACATTTATGACTTTTGCGTGGTATGGACATTTAAAATTCAAATCATTAAGTAGTTTTCAAAATTTAGGGATTTTTGCAGTAATTCTCCTAAGTTGGGGAATTGCTTTTTTTGAATATATGTTTCAAGTGCCAGCAAATAGAATTGGATTTGTAGATTATGGCGGTCCATTTAATTTGTGGCAACTAAAAGTTATTCAGGAAGTTATAACTTTAGTGATATTCACTCTTTTTACTGTGATTTTCTTCAAAGGCGAATCTCTAAGATTTAATCATCTGATTGGTTTTGTTTTTCTTATTCTAGCCGTTTATTTTATTTTTAAGGAGTAGAGAATACACATAGCAATGTGTATCTCTACAAGATATACCGAATGTAAACTAATACATTTTGATAATTTCCATATTGTTAAAATCAATATTTTCGTAGCCATCTACTTCACTTGATTTTAGGAAGTCCGCTGGAAGTACAGCAATTCTGAAAATTTGGTCTTTAATGTCTCCTTCTTTTAAGCTATTAAAATCTATATCACCTTCAAGAAAAATATTCACATCACTATATGTGTAATGAAAGTCATATTTTAAAATGCCTTGGTCTAAATATCGAACTTGTGGTAACATACGCCAAANATCGATTTTTTTTACCAGCTTCTGGTTCAAAAACATCCCATAATATATATACAAGTACAATATCTGTGTCATATACTTCAGCGTAATTTGGGAAGTCAAAAGCAAGTAAGTAATCATTCTTATTACTAAATGTGCCTTTTATTTCAAAAACAGAACCTAAAAATGATTCGCCATCAATTCCGTCTTTTCCGTCTTTTCCTTCAATTCCAGGTAGACCACGTGGGCCTTTGCAAGAAGAGTTTAAGGATAATAGTGCTATTAAAATAAATAATATTTTTCTCATATTGTTATTTTTCGTTTGATTTATTAATTTTTGGATATTCAATTCTTGCGTGATAAATATTTTTCAGTTTGTTCTTGAAAATCTGCTTTACAGTTGATATATCTTTGAAAGTGATTGGTGCATTGTTAAATTGATTTTCGCTTATCATTTTATCAATAATACCTTCAACTAAATTGTCAATATCTTTTTCAGTATGATTTTTTAAGCTTCTAGATGCTGCTTCAACTGAGTCGGCCATCATTAAAACCGCTTCTTCTTTGGTTGATGGCGTTGGACCAGGATATGTAAATAGCGCCTCATCTGGCTCAATATCAGGATTAGCATTTATAAAAGAATTGTAAAAATACCACGTTTTAGCCGTACCGTGATGGGTGGATATAAAATCAATAATTGGTTTTGGCAAATTCTCTTTTTGTGCCATTTTTATCCCATCTGTAACGTGACTTATTATAATTTGTGCACTTTCGTCAAAGCTCATCTCGTCATGAGGGTTTATATTGCCCGCTTGGTTCTCTGTAAAAAAGTAAGGAGCATTTAATTTTCCAATATCGTGATACATCGCTCCAGCTCTAACAAGTAACGGATTTCCTCCTATTGCATAAACAGCGTCTTGAGCTAAGTTTCCAACTTGTATCGAATGTTGAAATGTGCCGGGTGCTTTTTCAGCTAATCTTCTTAATAATGGATGATTGGTATCTGACAACTCTACTAAAGTTACATCAGATAAGAAACCAAATATTTTTTCAAATACATATATTAAAGGATAAATTAATAAAATCAATCCTCCATTAATTAGAAATTGCCAATATGATGAGAAATTTATATTCGATATATCTGCTTCTTGCCAAAGTGAAAGGGCTGTGTAAAAAATAGAATAAGTTAATACTATTATAAATGCAGCTCTAACAAGCTGAGAGCGTCTAACCATTTTGAAAAGACTAAACATTGCAGCAAGTCCTGCAGGAATCTGGATAAAGACAAATTCAAAGCTGTTTTGGGCAAAAAATGCTGCTAATAAAACAGTACTTACATGGGCAAAAAATGCTAATCGAGAATCGAAAAATATTCTAATAATTATTGGCAATATTGCAAATGGAATAATGTAAATAGGAAATGCTCCCAAATGCGCCATTCTTGCTAATAATATCATTGAAACTATCATTATCAATAGAAATATTATAGAAAACATATTTCTATAAACATCTTTTCTGAAAAAGAATAAAAATAGAAATATAAAAGCAAAAACAACCATTATTATAATTGATTGCGCTATAACTATAAAATAATGTCCACTGCTTCGTCCTAAACTACTTTCATACTCTTTTTTAAATGAGTCTAAGATTTTTCGAGTTTCTAAGGTAATTATATCACCTGTGTCGATAATTTTTTGTCCAGAAAGAACCACGCCCTCAGTTAGGCTGATATTAGTTAAAATATCAGCACGTTCTTGATTACTGCGTTCTTCATCAAATAAAATGTTTGGCGTTAGGTATCTATTTAATTCAAATTCATTAATTAAATTATCAACATCATGTATTGTTGTTGACGAAAGTTCTGAAAGATAGATGTTTATGCTAGAATGTAAAGCTTGATATGAAGTTTGATAATTGTAGAACTCACTAAGTTCAAATGATTCAGCAAAGTTGTTTTTTACTAAAATAATAATTGATGATGTAGCAACATCTGTCATATTATCAGGAATAGAATATATTCCTTTATTATATATTTTGCCAAGTTGAATAACTA
>JGI24707J26582_10003802_pt1 | contig 10715 bp, 6 predicted proteins | sample BioPla1DNA1_FD_26582 | JGI IMG/M metagenome (IMG submission 26582) | reverse complement strand
GCTAATAACAAAACTGCCGTTAACCAAAACGATTTACTTTTTCCCATTTGTCTTCCCCCTAATATTTAATAGAAATATGACAACCACGCAATTTTTTAGCCTGCTTAGTACTTAAGTTACCCACTTAAACTTATTTTAATTATTTTTTGTGTTGCCTATTCAAATACTAAAATAGCTTAAATAAGTACTCGAGACTAGCAACAGCTAATCAATTGCAATAAATAATTAATTGGTATGTACGCAAACTTTTTCTCTTTCGAGGAAAACGTTTGCACCAATTGACAATTACATTATACTACTATTCGTATTAAAAATACAACCCCTTTTTTAATTTTTTTATTTTTAATTGTAAACGCTTAATTGATTGACGAATCAGTCGTTTAGTCGATTTGCTGTTTCTTCTAATGACGTAACTTCATTTGCTAACTCTCTTTGTCTGATCGTTTGATCCTCGACAATTTTCGCCACTAATTCACTCTTTTCTTGCAGTGCGTTTGCGCCATTAGCAAGTTCATTAACAGACTCAACAACACTATCTATCGCTTGATTGATTTCCATAATAGACATATCAATTTCTTGATGTTCTTGAGTTACTTTTGAATTATCTTGTGAAATTTGTTTAAATAGTTCAGCTGATTCCACAGATGTTTCTAATGAAACTACACTTTCAGCTTTAAAATGGTCAAAATCGGTTACAACTTGTCTTACATCATTATTTAACTGTTCAAGTACGTCTTTAATTTGGTCGGAAAATTCATTCGTACCCTGAGATAGTTTTCTAATTTCATTTGCTACTACAGCAAAACTCCTGCCTTCATTACCAGCTTTAGCCGCTTCAATTGAAGCATTAATCGCTAATAAATTCGTTTGCTTGGCAATTTCATCAATACCGTTAATAAATGACGTAATGTGTTCTAGCTGATCCTTCATTTGATCAACACGGTTAGATGTAATCGTTGTTTTATTATTCAGTTCATTAACTGTATGCTCTAAATGATTCATTAAATTTAGGCCTTGATTTGAAACAGTTTCTAATTCCTTCAATTGAATACTTACTTTACTGATCGAGCTTTGAATCTCTTCAGCACTTGATGATAATTCTTCAGTTGTTGCAGAAATTGAAGACGTGAAATCTGTTTGTCTTTCCATTTCATTTGAAAACTCATTCATCATCAGGTCAATTTCACTCATGCTCTTTAGTTGCTCTGATGACTTCTGTGATGTTGACTGAACAACTTGTAATACATCTTGACTAACAAGTTTATTTCGGTTGAGAATCGTATAAAGTCTATCTCCCATTGTCGCCAATCGACTATCAATCTCAGCAAACTCATCANTTCTTTTCGTAATTTGTTCGTAACTCAAATCACCATTATGATAAGCTTTAATTCTTTTCATGACTAGATTAACGCCACTGTTCAGATTTCTTGCAAAAATAAGTAATGCAACTAAAGGAACAATTATAAGTACAATAATAGCAATTGTCATAACAATATCTGAACGCATTAATGCTTGTTCTAATTCAATAGACANATGATCTCTTCGTTCCTCTAATAAATTCTGAATGCGTTCATTTACTCGATTTATCAAATCATCTGTTCTCGTAATGACGAGTACCACACGACTAGCAATCCGATCCGNCTCTTCACCAAAATATATAGTAGTAAAATTCTCNTCATAGATNGCTTGATACGCCGTAAGCGCCTCAGATAAATTTGCAAAATAGTGATCTAGCGTNTCGTCACCTTCTAACTGAGTANATAANNTCTCAAAAAGTGTGTGNGCCTCTGANAAATAATTTGCTGCNTCATCCGTTAACTGTTGATTGAAACCTGATGTAGCTAATTGATAGTATACAACACTGGTGTGGTTTAAGTAATTTACTAACTCTGAGAANTCTTGCTGTATTGCAGCCGTTTCTTCTAAATTCTTAGTCTGGGTCGTAACGTTAGCACTGTTGTAATAGATTAATCCAGCTGCTATGACACATATACCCACAATCGCAGTAATTAGTACATACAGCCGACGAATTAACCGTCTTCCCGATCGTACTTTCGTGGTTTTTACTTTTACTGCTTTTTTGGCTTTCTTTCTCTTAATCAACTTCACCAACTTATCCACTTCCTTTCTAAGCTGTATAATCGTCACTTGCGCAATTGATAACGCATTTGATGTTAGCGCATACGATTTCACTCACTCCCAGTTTAACATGGAGATTAATTTTTATCTATACTATNTTTAAACTAATTTTAGTTTGCTAATAAATTTAGTCAGTCTATTTGGTTCGTTCTATACTAAGTGACGCACGCTTCCCATAAAATTNNGCATAAAAAAAGCGTGCTACATTTTTAGATAAGTAGTACGCTTTCNTTACTATTANAATAATTATTGATCANTTTTTTTAGTTGAATTACGGTATTTAATTTCGAATGGTACNATGACGCGTTTTACTGGTTCTGTTTTTGATTTTAGNCTTTCGATTAAGGCTTTTGCACTTTGAATGCCTAAGTTATAAATCTGGATATCAACAGTTGTCAGTGACGGGCGCGTAAGTTCAGATAAATATAAATTGTTAAAGCTAGTAATAGAAACATCTTCTGGACATTCTATACCTAACTCTTCGAGCATATTCATAACACCTAAACTCATTAAATCATCCGCAACTACAATTGCAGTTGGCGGTTCATTTAAGGCAAATAACTTTTCAACTGCTTTCCGCCCGCTCGAACGAAGAAATTCATCATGAATAATAAATTTATCGTTAATTGGTATATTCGCCGCTTCCAATGCTTGTTTGTATCCATCTAAACGATCCATTGTCACGACCAAATCAGTTGTACCACCTAGATACGCAATTCGTTTATGTCCTAAACTGATTAAATGTTCCGTAATTTTTTTACTCGCTAAAATATTATCATTATCTACATAAGTAATTTGGCTTTCTTTTTTATAAGGTTTTCCAACTACAACGAATGGAAATTCTTCTTTAATTAAAAAGTTCATGATCGGATCATCTCTTCTAGAGTATAATAAGATGATTCCATCAACACGATTGCCAAAAACCATACGCTTAACTTCCTCGAATGATTGAGTTTCATCACCACCAGTTGAAACGTACAACGAATATTCTGTTTCAAGTGCCATACTCCCTATTCCACGTAATACTTCTGGGAAGAATGGATTTTGTAATGAAGTTTCAGCGGATGACGGCATGATCACACCGATTGCTTGTGATGAGCGAATGGCTAAGTTTCTTGCATTGACATTTGGATGGTAGCCTAATTCTTTCATCGCTCTTCTGACTCGTTTTTTAGTCGCATCACTGATTCGCGGGTTATCAGAAATAACTCTTGAAACCGTCGATGGTGCAACATTTGCTTTTTTCGCAACATCTTTAATTGTAACAGCCATTTCACGTTCATCCTTTATTATTTAGTATCATTTATATGAAGTTTATAAAAAAAGTCACCACTAAAAACAATATCATCCCTTTAAAAAATTAACAAGACATTGAATGAAATTTCTTCGGTAATTCATGCAAACGTTTGTATTCATTTACTAATGTTTAACATTTCTATTAATTATACACTATATTAAGTGATTTTTAAACTTACATTAAATTAATGAATTGACCATTTCGGCTTGAACAATTATAGTTAATATAGGTAATCAATCTCAGGATTTGAACAATTCCTACGCTCTTTCATGCAATCGATTGCCTATATTATGATATGGAGGTATTTTTATGATCAAAGAAGCTATCTATCACAAGCCGATCAACCAGTATTTGTACAACTATGATAATGAAACAGTCCACATCATGTTACAAGCAAAAGCTAAAGATTTAAAATCTGTCTCACTGGTCTATGGAGACCCATATGATTTCACTGGTGAAAACTGGAATTATAAACTGAAAGAAATGTATATATCAGGTCAAACTGAATCACTAGACTATTGGAAAGTCGAAATTAAGCCTGAGTTCCGTCGTCTACGTTATGGTTTTTATTGTGAGTCTTTTGATGGTGAAATAAGTTACTTTACTGAACGCGGACATTACAGTGAAGCGCCTAAAGCCATTGGCTATTATTTCTGTCTACCATATTTACATGAGGTTGATACGTTTTCAGCGCCAAATTGGGTTAAAGACACAGTCTGGTATCAAATCTTCCCTGAGCGTTTTGCTAATGGAGATCCTTCGATTAATCCGGAAGGTACTTTACCTTGGGGTGAACATGATCCAACTCCAACTAACTATTTTGGCGGTGATTTCCAAGGCATCATTGATCATTTAGATTACTTAAGTGATTTAGGGATTAATGGTATTTACTTCACACCAATTTTTAAAGCGGGTTCAAATCATAAATACGATACAATCGATTATTTTGAAATCGATCCGCAATTTGGTGATAAGGAAAAGTTAAAAGAATTAGTTACTGCTTGTCATAAACGAGGTATTCGTGTCATGTTAGATGCTGTATTTAATCATAGTGGGTTTTACTTTGAACAGTTCCAAGATGTTCTAGAAAAAGGCGAAGCATCACAATATAAAGACTGGTTTCACATTTATGATTTTCCAGTAAAACCAGGTGAAAAGCCGAACTATGATACATTTGGATTTGTTGCAAATATGCCTAAATTAAATACAGCAAACCCTGAAGTTAAGGAATATTTATTAAAAGTTGCGCGCTATTGGATTGAAGAGTTCGATATTGATGGATGGAGACTTGATGTTGCGAACGANGTTGACCATGCATTCTGGCGTGAGTTTAGACATGAGGTTAAACAAATCAAACCAGACGTTTATATTTTAGGTGAGATTTGGCACGATTCAATGAGATGGCTACAAGGTGATCAATTTGATGCAGTAATGAACTATCCATTTACTGATAGTGTGATTGACTTCTTTGGTAATCATTCTATTGACGTCAAACAGTTTAAAAATCGTTTAACTGAAATTATGCATATGTACCCAGAAAACGTTCAAAACTATCTTTTCAATTTATTAGATAGTCATGATACGCCTAGGGTACTCACATTAGCTAACCAAAACAAAGATCGTGTGAGATTGATGTATTTATTCCTACTTACGTTTATTGGTTCACCATGTATCTATTATGGTGATGAAATAGGAATGGATGGTGGTGGTGATCCTGGCTGCCGTGCATGTATGGAATGGGATCCAGACAAACAAGATCTAGATTTACGTCAATTTATTCAAAATCTCATTCAATTAAGAAAAGAAACTCCAGCATTTGGTGCAGAAGGGCGATTTGAATTCCTTCACATTTTTGAAGAATCAAATAGCATTGTTTATCAAAAACAAACTGGCAATGAAAAATTAATTTTTGTCATCAATAATAGTGATCAAGAACAAATAATTACAGTTCCTGAATTAGCAGGACAAGCTACTCAGCCAATTTTTGCAGATCAAGCGGCTGAATTAGATGAACACGGACAAGTTCAACTTTCTAATTACGGTTTTCAATGTTATAAAATTCAATAATCATTAAGGACATTTTCCATTTCTTATTGACGCAAGATTAGTTTGCCTATATAATGATAGCGGATTAATCAAAATTATTAAAAAGGAGGTCATGATAATGATTGTTACTCAAGTAAATCAAGATAAATTATTACATTTAAATAGTTTTATTCATTTCGTGACCCCTATTGATAATAAATTTTTGATCAAATTTTAATTGTAAATTTATTTATTATGGGCCGCGATATATACTGTGGCCTTGTACTGTGTTTTTTGAATTGAAAGCGTTATTATGTCTTTCATTCTCATTTTACTCATAAAAAACGTATACGTCACAGGCGTATACGTTTTTTATTTTTCACATCCTTATAGTCAAGTGTTTAGTCTTTTGAAATGGAGAGTGGTCAAAATGTTTTCAGTTTTAGGTAAGTTAGCTTGGTTTTTTAAAGAGCATTGGAAGCGATATACAATTGGCATTATTGCACTAGTAATTGTTAATATCCTCGAGTTGGTACCACCACGCCTACTAGGTGGAACAATAGATTTGATTCAATTCAATGAGTTAACAAAACCAATTTTAACAAAAACAATTATTGCTTTTTTTGTCGTAATTATTGCAAAGTATTTTATTATGCTAATTTGGGACATTAACTTATTTGGCGGATCAATTATTTTAGAGCGCAAAATGCGGTCTAAATTTATGAGTCATTTACTAAAAATGAATCCAAGTTTCTTTAGCAAAAATCGTTCTGGTGACCTAATGGCCAGGGCAACAAATGATTTAAAATCAATTATGATGACAGCCGGTTTTGGTATTTTAACACTGTTTGATTCAACCATGTTAATGGTTTTTATTATCTTTACAATGGGATTTACAATCAGTTGGGCTTTAACATTTGCAGCCTTAATCCCAATGCCATTCATCGCATTAGCCATTCAAAAGTACGGTAAGTCAATTCATCAAAGATTTACCGAAGCTCAAGATGCCTTTTCTGAAATGAACAACTATACACTTGAATCTATTCGTGGTGTCCGTGTTGTTCGAGCTTTTGTTCAGGAAGAAAATAACCAAGAGCGATTTAATGAAATTACAGAGGACGTTTTTAATAAAAATAAATCTGTTGCAGAGCTTGACGCATTATTTGAACCTACAATTAAAATTCTTGTTGGTTTGTCATATGCGATCGGCTTAGGGTACGGGATTTACATGGTGGTTAACAATCTGATATCAATCGGAGACTTGGTTACATTTAATATGTATTTAGGTATGTTAATTTGGCCGATGATCGCACTTGGACATTTAATTAACGTAATGCAGCGTGGCCACGCATCACTTGATCGAGTTGAAAAAATCTTAAATCAAGAGCCAGATGTTATCGATCCGAAAGAGCCTAAATCAATTAACGCTCCTGAAGTCATTACATTTAATAACGTNAGTTTTTCGTATCCNGGTACGAAAGAAAATCAACTTGAAAATATTAATTTAACGATTTATCGCGGACAAACAATTGGTATTGTAGGAAAGACGGGTTCAGGTAAAACAACAATGTTCAAACAATTACTACGTGATTATCTTCCACCACTTGGTGAATTAACGATTAATGGGATTCCAATTGATCAATTCACGCTCAATGAGACGCGTAGTTGGATTGGTTATGTTCCNCAAGAGCATATCTTATTTTCAAAAACAATTAGAGAGAACTTGAGCTTTGGAACAGGACCAATCAGTGATGATGTAATTTATCAAGTTTTAACATCGACTTCTTTAAAAGAAGATATCGATGCATTACCAAAAGGNTTAGATACTGTAGTTGGAGAAAGTGGTGTCACTTTATCAGGAGGACAAAAACAACGTGTCTCACTGGCACGTGCATTACTTGTTAATCCAGAGATCTTAATTCTAGATGACTCACTCTCAGCTGTTGATGGAGAGACAGAAGCCACAATTATTGACCATTTAAGAAGAGATCGTAAAAATAAAACGACGTTAATTTCTGCTCACCGTTTATCTGCGGTCAAACATGCAGACCAAATTATTGTATTAGANCAAGGAAAAATNGTTGAGCACGGTACACACGATCAATTAATGGAACGTGGCGGNTGGTATCAAGAGCAATACGTGATTCAACAAATGNAAAGGAAGGTGACANAATGAAACCTTCTACAGAAAAAAGATTATTTCAATATGCAAAATCAAATATAAAAATTGCTGTCTTTTCACTTATCTGTTTAATTATCGGGGTTGGATTAGAATTAATTGGACCTTTTATCGCTAAATCGATAATCGATAACCACATTGTTGGTGTTCAAGCAGAATGGGTAGAGTTAGCACAGGACCAAGATGGTGCTGTTAAATTTAACGAAACATTTTTCAAAAGAGCAGATCGAGTCACTTCNGATGATCAAGTTGTAGGATATCATACACTTGTCCAGTCTAATCGAAGCTATTATTTTATTGATGGGCAAGTTCCAATTAATAGTCACATTCTAATTGAAGATGATCAGGATTGGGTAGCAGAATTCAATGGAGAAACCTTNGATGTCACGGGTGAGCGATTATCAACCNCTGAATTGTATCAATTCTTCAAACCAGAACTTAAACCAATTGCAATATTATTAGCAATTTCGATAGGATTAATTTTAATCTCATCAGTATTTGCATACTTTAAGACATATTTATTACTAGTCTATGCAAATCGAATTATTGTCAATATCCGCCGAGATGCCTTTGCAAAAGTTCAACAATTACCGATGAAATATTTTGTTGATCGTCCTGCAGGTAAGATTTTAGCAAGAATCACGAATGACACTGAAGGAATTAAAGAACTATACGTTAACGTGTTGGCAACCGCGGTCAATAGTGTTGTGTTTATGTCAGGGATTTTAATTGCGTTATTTATTCTTAATGTTAAACTAGCGTTAATTTGCTTATTAACCATACCAATTCTATATTTATGGATTAAATTTTATTCAAAATATGCAGGCAAATTTAATCGTGTGATTCGCTCAGTCAATAGTGCAATAAACGCATCAATTAATGAATCCATTCAAACGATGCCTATTATTCAAGCGTTTAGACGTACAAAAGAGCGACAAGAGGAATTTGAAGAGCTTAATCATCGTCATTATCGCTATCAACAAAAGCTTGTTCGATTAGAAGCATATACGACATTTAATCTCGTCGGATTATTAAGAGGCTTTGCACTTTTAGGTTTTATTTGGTTCTTTGGTAATGGTGCGTTAACTTCTGAAGGACTGATCACAACTGGTGTACTCTATGCCTTTGCTGATTATTTAGGTCGTTTATTTGAGCCAATGGAAATGCTGATTAACCAACTTCCACAGCTTGAGCAAGCACGTGTCTCTGCTTCTCGCGTATTTGAATTATTAGATGAAGAAAGTGAAGTTGTTGATCATCAAGAAATTCCTCGAATTAATGGTCGAATCGAATTTGACCATGTTCACTTTGCTTATGAAGAAGATGATTATATCTTAAAAGATTTATCATTTAAGGTTGAGCCAGGCGAAACAGTCGCTTTTGTTGGTCACACAGGTTCTGGTAAGAGCTCAATTATGAATTTATTACTACGCTTTTACGATCAACAAAAAGGAACAATTGCAATCGATCAATATGATCATAAACAACTATCACGACAACAAGTTCGTCAGCATATAAATATTGTTTTACAAGATCCATTTATTTTTACAGGAACAGTTTTATCAAATATTACGTTAAATGATCCGAGCATAACGCGTGAAAAAGCAATTGAAGCATTAAAAACAGTTGGTGCAGATGAATTTATTGAGAAATTACCACTGAAATACGATAATCCTGTTGGGGAAAACGGAGCTGACTTTTCAACTGGTCAACGACAACTGCTATCTTTTGCTCGTGCGTTAGCCTTTGATCCAGCAATTCTTATTTTAGATGAGGCAACTGCAAGCATCGATACAGAGACAGAAGCATTAATTCAAAAAGCGATTAATGTCCTTTCTGAAGGTCGTACCATGTTGATCATCGCCCACCGACTATCAACCATTCAACATGCAGACCAAATCATTGTTATGAAAAAAGGCAGAATGATTGAAAAAGGTACACATGATGAGTTACTAGAATTAAACGGGAACTACTATCAAATGTACAAAATGCAACAAGCAGGAATCATCGAACAAACTGTTTAAAATTTTTTATAAAAAATATCGAAAAATGTGTTTGTTTATCGAAAAAACGGGAATAGTACTACCACAAGGCGGTTGTAGTAAGAGATAAATCACTTACTCAATCAAATGCCTTGGCGGAAAATTTGTTTTAAACAGCTGGCGATAAGAAAACTCGTCAGGAACGTAGCCAATTTATTAAAAGCTATCGCTTGCAGGTAAAATGGTAAAAAACAATTTTTTGACAAAAGAATATTTAACAGCTAAAGAATATTATTAAACTCCTCTGAGCTTTATAGTATTCGACTCTGCCGAGTTATAGGCACGAGGGAAAAATGCAGTTTAGCTTCTAGTACGACGAGTTAGTTCGTCAGAGTAGATTAATTTGTAAGAAACAGTTATTGATATAAAGGAAAACAGATTTTCCGCGCACCCTTTTCTATAGGGGATATTGAAAGGCATGCTCATAAAGTCGAGCGTGCCTTTCGTATTTACTTGATGAAAATTGTAAGCTTGTTAGTGTTATGCAGTTAAGTTTCATTAAATACAATCAAGTTTCAAAAATATATTTCAATAACAGTTTCAATGTCAAATAGTGTTGGTAGGTTTTATAATTAATCGAGAATAAATTTATATTAATTTTAATTAAGATACAACTTGTTCACCGCAGGTGAAATACACTCGTTTTACGCGGGCACGGCTTTTAGCTAACTAAGGCAAGCAAAGAGCGCTTGCCTTAGTGGATCTTCAAGCGGTCTAATGATTTTTCCCTTCAGCTAGATTTGGTGCGTCAGCTAAATTTTCTGCTAGAGTTTTACCTGTTACAGTTAAGCAATCCACATGGAGATAGCCATATTCTAATAAATACTTCATGACGGCTGGAAATCCACCAACTTTGTATAAAACCTCCACTACATACATCCCGCTTGGTTTTAAGTCAGCTAAATGTGGATCTTTCTTTTTGAGCCGGTCAAATCGTCTAAACTTAGCTCCACACCGATTGAATGAACTATCGCTAACAAATGAAGCACCGTATTTGTCGAGCCACCTAATACCATTACCACAGTAATCGCAT
>JGI24707J26582_10003800_pt1 | contig 10717 bp, 4 predicted proteins | sample BioPla1DNA1_FD_26582 | JGI IMG/M metagenome (IMG submission 26582) | reverse complement strand
GTATTTTTATTACTTAAAATTGCAGGAATGGATTCTGATTTGCAGGGAGAATTAAGAAAACTTGTTGAAGAGCGCAACAAATATGCACATGCAAATGGAAATATTACCATAACATCACAGGCTACAATAGATGAAAGGATATCTAAATATTTAAATACCTTAGAACGAGTTCAAAGGCTATTCAAACCAATTATTGAGGAAGTATATCTAAACATATTAGCAAATCCCGATTTTTCTGATTCAGAAGAGAGATTGGGGTATTATGATGATAATGAACAAATTCAAGAAGAATTTATAAAGCGCTACTATCTATCAAAAAAGGAATTGAATGTTTGTAGAAAGACAAATATAAATAAATTATCAGACAAAGAATGCTTTGGAGATATGAGGAATCTTCATATTGCCCTATGTAATTACTATAAAAGTTTATCAAATGACGAAGTAGAATTAAATGATGAATGTGCTTAATTTGTTACCATCAGCCGGGGACTTCCATTTTTAGACGACAAAAAAAGTGGGATATCCTAATATTGGTTAAGGCAAATCAAAAAAAAGGAGTTCGCTCATGAGATTAAGAAAGCTAAGTAAGTTTAGTTCATTTTAAGGAGGAAATTTGAAAAATGTATTTATAATCGGCGCCGGAGCAAACAAAGAAATAGGGATGCCAACAGGAATTGAGTTAAAAAAAGAAATTATAGAATTGCTTTCTTTTAGTTCAACATACAGTGAAGAACCTGATTCTGTTTTATTTGATTGTATTAAAAGAAAAGCAGAAAAGGAATATGGAGAAATCAAAAGATATCGTAAAGCGGCAAAAAAAATATACAATGCGCTTTCTCAAGCAATATCGATTGATAATTTTATAGATGCGCATAGAGGAGATAAATACATTGAGTTTTGTGCTAAAATAGGTATAGTTTTTTCTATTCTTAAGGCAGAAAAAAAAAGTTCTTTATATGAAAACACATCTTACAGTTCAAATTTTGAGTTACCTGAAAAATCTTGGTACCACCCTTTCTTTCAATTGCTTATTGAAAACTGCAATAAAGAAGAGTTTGAAAACCGATTGAAAGATATAGGCTTTATTATTTTTAATTATGACCGTTGTTTTGAGCATTATTTTTTTAAAGCATTACAAACATATTATGCTATTTCAGAAAATGAAGCAGGTAGCCTTGTTAATAAGATGAATATAATTCATCCTTATGGGACTGTCGGTTCTTTAGTTTTTCAAAAGCATGATACGAGAGTTCCTTTTGGAGAAGAAGCTGGTCCCTATTTAATACTTGAATTAACCGAGAAAATTAAAACCTTTACTGAAAGTCAAAATGAAGAATCAGAAAATAAGAAAAAAATATTTGATTATTTTAGCGATGCAACTAAAATCATTTTCTTAGGTTTTGCATATCATAAAATTAACCTGAATCTTTTATTTGGTGATTATAAAAAAGATTTAGATAATAATTTACAAAAACCCATTTCTTGTTATGGTTCAGCCTATAATATTTCAAGAGATGATATTTCTAGCATTAAAGAGAGTTTGAACAAAATCCTTGGGGAATCTACAAAAATTAAATTAGTTAATAAAACTAGTAAGAGTTTTTTTGATTATTTTTGGCGGAGTATTTCGTTTTAAGTATAAAGTCTTTTGGCAAAGACAGGCAACGATAATGGATGGGCAGAACTTTTTAGCTTGGCATAGAGTAAAGGTGTTTGGAGGGAAGAAAATAACCAAAAAAAGGCATTAATAAGCTAAACTTCTTGACGTGGAGTCCATCACCCTATAAGCTAATAATAAAGATATGAATAGGTGGTAAATAAACAACGAAATAATTAAGGGAGGGATAAATGGAAGATCTTGGAAAAAGATTGTGGGAACAATTTGAGTATATCAGAAAAAATCAAGTTGAAAACCGATTGATCTTTCAACTCAGAATTACACCAGAAGAAGTCAATGTCTTGCAGTCGGTTGCCCGTTTATTCGGACCTTATAGTGCTTATCCAACACAGGATGGTATTGAAAAATTCTGGAAAACAGATGGACTAATCTTCCTTTTACTATTTACGTATACAAAGTATGTTCATAAAAATGACAGTCAGTTTTGGGTAGGTTGGCAACATTGGTCCCGTGCACGTCCATCTTCTGATTTGCTTAATCCAAAAATATATGACTATATAAAATCATTTTCGGATAAATATTCCCTTTTCCTTTATAGTCCGAATAGAAATGAATATGTGAGTTCGTTAAGGACACATGCGTTTCTTGGTAATTGGACAATTGAAAAAATTCTTGAAACCTTCTTCCATTTTTCACTACTATATCCATTTAATTTGGATCAACATGACAGAGAAACATACCTGAAAGATATCCTAGCACAATATGCTGAAAAACCATCTGAAAACAGTGAAGATGATGACGAACAAGATGTTACGCCTTTTCATTTTAGAAAAAGTTTTAGGATGGCGTCGTTTCTGCAGAATGGAAGTGTATTTAATGAATTAAAAGATATCTTTTATGTGCTGCACCAGGCTGTTGTTAGCAATGTGCAAGGCAATGATAAAGTTCTAAAACTATCAGATTCCATAGAATCATATATACAAGATGCAGTAAAGAATTTCCTGGTTTTGATGAAATCAACTCGATATGAAGAGATAATAAGTGAATCCATAAAAGAGTCAGGCGGAAGAAGATATAACTTTAGAAGACCCGGACTTTATTTGAATATGAATAATTTGCTACTGACGCTTCATATCCCTCAACAACCTGCTTTTACCAAGAATCCATATAGTAATTATAGTTTAAAAGTTACTTCAGATAATAAGAAAATTGAAGAGAGGTCTCTGGAGTATCGGTATTATAACGATATCCCGAGATACACCCGAGAAGAAGATATTGAGCTTAGGCATTATAATGGTTCACTCGCCTGGGATGTTTGCTTAAACGGATTCTCCAATAAGCATTATAAGTGTACTGAAAAAGTCCTATACTTCAGATCTGATGGAAACCAAATTGATCTTCCTTTATTACAGGAGCAAGAATTATATATTTTGGTTCCTGACAAATGTGCGTTTGAATGTGATGACGCAAGCCCTGTAAAAGTGCCGGATACGAATTACTCGATATATTGCATTCAGTGCAATAGTAAAACATTGTTGTTTGTTGACAATAAGTTTATTTCTCCGATGGCACAGAAAATTCCGGATCTCATTGAAAGACAGAGTGGTGTTATATATGAATCTATAAAGATAATTGATCCTATAGGTGAAATGCATCCCGTGTATCGTTCTTTCCCGACCTTTACCATCCGCGCAAAAAATGAAAACTTGCTTAAAGTGGAATATCCTATGTTTTTTAATAATAAAGAAGTCCGATATTCGATTACTCCAAAGACGCTGCTTTATGATGGAACAGATGATATTTTATTTGATGTCTTGATTCCAGAAAGCAATTGTTGTGATAGTGGTGTTTCTGTTAATTATATTGAAATTGGAATTAATAAACAATATTCCAGAAAAATCATTATTCTTCGGAGTCTTTCATTTAGTTTTACTGATACCATATACTTCTTAAAAAAAGACGTGCGCGTACAAAATCTCGATTTCGATTCATGTAATTCTTTTTTCTCAGGCTCATATAATTTCCCTATGAAGGATAGCAACACACGATTTAGAGTTAAGTTTGATGATGAGGAGTACCGACTAGTTCTACAACCGCCATTAATTGAAGCAACACTCGATGGCAAGGATATCCCCGAACTATTATGGGGCGATAAAGTTTTCGACAAGGAAATATTTATTAATTCTGATTTAGATGATATTAGAGTTTTCGCAAGATTTAGTGATAAATCTGAAAAAAGGCTCAATTTAGTTCATATTGCGAATAAACGAACGATTCCTCTTGATTCATTAGCACAGTCAAAATATATGGACTATGATTTTGCTAGTATCGTTCTTATATTTAAAAACCGGGAAAAGGTTATTACAACCATTTACTTTCGCTTCACGTTTCTTGATGCCCCACGTTTCTTTTGCAATGAACAAGGTGTTTACCAATCTACTCTGGTTGAGAAAGAAGGACTATTTCTTATATGCAAAACTATTGGGTCAGATAAAATGACATATTTCGGCGTATTGACTTATTTAGCAACAGGAGCACAATATCGATTTTTATTACAGGGTAATAACAATGTGACTTCCCCAATTTATATTACGGATCAATTTACTTCCAATGGTCGTTGTAAATTAGAAATTTATTCGAAACAAGAACTAATGGGTTATAAAAATGGAAAAGAGAACATTGAATACTCGCAAGAATTCGATAAGTTATATGATGAGCCCATTTATGAAATAAAAAAAAATTCTATTTCTATAGGCACGATAATTGACATCAATTCCTCTGATGCAGGTGACGTAAAGAACTTTTTACTTCGAATCGATGACGAACTTACTGGTGATGACGGTTATCTTGCGGACGGATTTTTCATACATAATGGTAATGAAATTTATCACACCAATTTTAATCCGTATTTTTTAACAAATATTCAAATAGATGGAACTGCTATAACCTGTTCTATACAAGATACAAATAATCAGTATCCTGTTCTCGACCGATTCGGAAGAGTAAATCCTCTTAAAATGGATGATATAAATCCGATCAAGATACATGAAGTTTCAGGGAAAGTATTTAATTATTGAGGAGTATACACATGATCTTTAATCCGCTTACTGTTTTCAATACTGTTTCTAAATCATATGAAGATTATGTAAAGTCAACTTTCTTTATTAATGATAAAATATTTCGGGATCAGTTTAATCTTTTGGTTGAAAAAGGTTTTACGAAGGGTCCAATAATTGAGTGTACTGACTCTTTTATAACCGGAGGGAGCATATATGACCTAGTGCAGAAAAAACAGTTGAATCCCGGTTTTACTCGAATCATCCACAAAGAAAGTGAATTGCATAGAAATTTATATAAGCATCAGATTGACTCAATTGAACGGTCGAGCAACGATCGTAATGTGGTCATTACAACAGGAACTGGTTCAGGAAAAACAGAATGCTTTCTTTATCCTATCCTAAATACATTATTGAATGAGATAGACAAAAAAACCTTGTCACCAGGTGTTCGCGCCTTACTTTTGTATCCAATGAATGCCCTTGCAAATGACCAGATGAAAAGGTTACGCGAGCTCCTCGAGTTTGTTCCCGAAATAACTTTCGGAGCATATACGGGAGAAACTAAAGACAATGACCGGGAAGCCCTTGGAAACTATCAGGATCTCTTCGGTAAAAAACCGCTTTCTAATGAAATTATCAGCCGGCAAGCCATGAAAGAAAATCCGCCGCATATCTTACTGACAAACTATGCCATGCTCGAGTATTTATTATTACGTCCTAATGACAATGTTTTTTTTGACGGGGAGAAAGCATTGTACTGGAAGTATATTGTCCTAGATGAAGCGCATACGTATCGCGGGGCATCTGGGATAGAGATTTCCTATCTTATTCGCCGTCTCTATTATCGCCTCCAAGCTCGGGAAAAAATCCGGTTTATATTAACGAGTGCTACTTTGGGAAATGAAGATAAAAATGCGGAGATAATCAATTTCGCAACTAACATCAGTGCCGGTCTTGACTATACAGCTGATGATATTATCAGAGCACAACGAAAGGAATGGAAACCTCAGCAAACGCACAGACAGAATTTCGATATTACTATATATTCAAAACTCCTTGACTATTTTAATTCTCTAAATGATATTAACAAAGCAAATCATAAGCAGTTACAAGGAATAACTGGTATTTCTTTTTCGGTCGATAAGTCAATATATGAGTGTTTGTATGAACTAATTATACAAGATCCGCTGTATAACGAAATCCGTAATTATCTGCAAAGAAATTGTGTCGATCTTTATACCATAGCGAATCATTTTAACCTTGATCCAGTAGCTTTATCCTCTTTTTTCACTATAGCTGGAATGGCACAAGTAGATTCCCTTAAGCTGGTTGATCTTCGGTATCATGCTTTCATCCGCTCTCTCGAAGGTGTATATGTAACCTTCTTCCCGGAAAAAACGCTTTCCATTACTCCCCGTAAAATATATCCTAGCTCGAGCGGAGATTTTTTCTGTTATAAACTATCTGTTTGCCAATTTTGCGGGCAAATGTATCTTGAAGGAAATAGAAAGGGAACTATATTCAGTCAGCCAGAAGCATACCGAAACTCGATTTATCAGGTTCTTGATGACGATGATGTACAAACGATTAATGATTTATCAGACAATGATGATCAAATTAGCAGGTTATATTCTCTTTGCACAAAATGTAGTACGATAACAGAATACAGTGGAGTTAAGGGGCGAATTGCCTGCGCGTGTTCCAGTGATTATTCAATTATACTTTTACAAGTTCAATTCGATGAAGGAGAGCCAATGGTTCATACATGTGGTAAATGTAAAGGTATCAACCCCCGTGGTTCAATCTTACGAGGTTTTTATATTGGATCCAACGCTGCTTCCTCAATTCTTGCCGCTTCAATATTTGAAAATTTACCCTATAAAAAAGTTGAGACAAACAATACAGAAAAACCGCTAATGGGTCAAAAAGCCCTGAACACTCAGAGTATGTTAACAAAACGGCTTTTGGTATTTTCTGACAATCGGCAAGATGCAGCTTTCTTTGCTGTTTATCTTCAATCTACCTATAATAATCTGTTGAAAAGAAGATTATTGCTAAAAACTGCACGAGAATGCGCACCAAGCTATCTTGAAAAAGGTATTCCTCTTACCAAGCTGGCTCATGAATTGTCCAGAAATTTTGAACTGGAAAAAATAATAGATGTCTCCGGAACGAACACAATAGAGGATCCTGTTAGGGAAGCATGGAAAACTCTGCTCTACGAAATCCAGACAGGAGAAAGAAACGGTCTTGCTAATCTTGGATTTATGCAGTTCAAATATGTGAGTAATTTCGATAATGGTTTCTCACCTTTTAACGAAAATGAACTTAAGAATATTGATGAGTTATTAATGGAAAGTTTTATGAAGGATGGCGCCTTGGCACTGCCTGTCAAACTTACGGCTGCAGATTATAAGGAAGTCCTTTTTCAACCATCACCAGCCGTTTTCACAAAAGAAAGAGAAGTTGGACCAAGGAGAGTCGGAAATACGCATGCATGGATCGGAAAAAACAATCGAAGGGTCAGACTGCTAAGGAAAACAAGAAAATTCAATACGGATGAGGAAATACAAGAATTTTTGAAAGAGTACTGGGATTCCAAGGTAGTTGATCAAATACAATATAAAATACTTGAGAGTAACGGAGATGGTTTTCAGCTACTTCCTGAATGTATTACTGTTCAAGTAGCAGGCTTTCATAATTTTAAACATATGCGATGTAACATTTGTGGCAAGGTATCTTTATCTAATTTCATGAATAAGTGTATGCAGAATCGTTGTTCTGGAGCGCTTGAAATAATAGATGAAGTAGATTTGAAAACATACCAAAGGAAAAATCTTGAAAAAGAGAACTTCTTCAAAATGGTAGTTCAAGAACATACCGCGCAATTGGGTCATAAAAAGGCAGCAGAGTATCAAAAAAACTTTGTAACCGGTAAAACACATGTTTTGAGCTGTTCTACAACTTTTGAGATGGGAGTTGATGTAGGCGATCTGGAAACTGTATTCATGAGAAATATGCCGCCCACCCCTGCGAACTATATCCAACGGGCTGGGCGCGCAGGACGTCGCGTCGAGTCTACCGCCTTCGCGCTGACTTATTGTAAATTAGCAAACCATGATCTGACGTTTTATAAAAACCCTGAAAAAATGGTACATGGCGTAATTTCTCCACCTTCCTTTAAACTCACTAATGATAAAATTGCGGCGAGACATGTATATTCGGCTATTTTGAGTGCTTTTTGGCGACAAGTTCCAGAGATCAAGAAAATAGAAAAGTTATTCGAAGAGGAAGTATATGGAAAATATAAGACCTTCCTCGATAATTCGATTAGTGATGTTTATTTATATATTCAAAAGTTTACCGCAGGGATTTATGAGAAAGAAAAACTCTTACACTTTATTACGGAATATTCAAAAGAAGACGGATCCTTGGATAGATATTATCGCCAGTATTTAGGGGATATTAAAGTGATAAGCGATTTAATCAATGAGAAGTATGAAAACAAGGAATCAAAGGGTATACAACAACTTGAAAATGCAAGAAAAACCATCGCTGAGCAGAATATAATTAGTTTCTTTTCTCGTAATAATTTAATTCCGAAGTATGGATTTCCTGTCGATACTGTTGAATTATATGCCAATCTTGGATCAGTTTCTAATTATTATGGTAATACCAGTGATTTGAAGCTTCAAAGGGATATGTCTATCGCTGTTTCTGAATATGCACCCGGATCAGAAGTAATTGCCAATGGCATGATCTACAAAAGTGCTTATGTAAAACCAGCTCCTAATAAAAACCAGACGTGGCGACAGTATACATTTGGAATCTGTGATAATCAGCAATGCAAGAACTTAAATATCTTTCCGTATTTTGAACAGGAAATACATAAGAATTCATCATATACCTGTAGTAAATGTGGAAAAGGTTTGGTTTTGAAAGATGTTTTTATTATTCCTGAGTATGGCTTTATTGCGTCAAATGAAAATCCTGAGCGAGCATCAACGAGGGCGCCGATGCGAACGGCACGGGCTAAAACACATTACGTTGGAAGCAATGATATCTATACCGGCAATATAAGAAATATCTTAACGTATAATGGTACAGTTACGATTATCCAAAAAGACAGCGACACTTTTACAACAATCAATCAACAAAAATACTTCATCTGTCATACCTGCGGATATACGGAAACCTCTTCTCAAAGAAATAGAATGTTTTCGCTTAGGACACATGAACATAAAAATTCTCTTGGATATACGTGTGGAAACAAGAAGCTGTATCCAAAATCACTTGGGTATACGTTTAAAACCGATGCGATTGCCTTGACTTTTAATACCACCTCAAGTGAAAAAGATTATTCAATTCTTTATATGTTGCTTGAAGGTATGGCTCGGTATTTTGATATTGAACGAAACGACATTGACGGAACTGTCCATTATGGTCCAAATGAGGGTAGTAATTGGGTTGTGTACTTTGTATTCTATGATACCGTGCCTGGAGGCGCTGGACACACCAAGCGAATTATGGAATGCAATGATGCAACATTTATGAACTTTCTAAAAGAATGTTATAACATAGTTGCAAATTGTACTTGTGGGGACAATGAAGATGGAGAATGCGCTTGCTACAGTTGCCTGTGCAATTACTACAATCAGTTTTATCATGAGCAGTTGAACAGGAAGAAAGCGCGAGACTTTTTAGATCCATATGTAAATAAGAACTAGCATTGCTTGAAAAGGAGGGAAGGACAGAAGAATTATGCTTTCGAAAAAAGAAAACACTAAAATTAAAACAGCTCAAGAATTAGCAGAAGAAATAATATCTATGTATAAATTAGGCGAAGAAGGTTTTTACTCTGCAGAAGACTATAATAGGATTATTTCAAATGATAACATAGATTATATAATTTCACTAATGAACATAACTATTCAAAAAAGTGAAATAATTAGTCCAGATTTTTTACGAGCAATAAGGAGAGAAATAAGAGACCAAAAACTATTAAGCAACGAAAATTGGAAAAGCCGCGACGAGTTTTCAAGCCTTTATTATTTTTTACAATACCACCCAAATTACCTTTTTAAAAAATCCGAAAGTCCAGATTTTATTTTAAAAAACACTAAAAATGAAGAAGAAATAGGACTAGAAATTACAGAAGCTATTTTTGGGCATACAGCAGCATTGGGCAATGTTATTCATAAACATTTTGGAAGAAATAAACCATATGAGGAGATTATAAAAGATCCTAAATTAGAAAGTAAAAGTATTAATTTACGCAAAAACATTCGTCCAAGTCCTAATCCCAAAGGAACATTTTTTGTTCAAGGCCTTGGTAATCCAGAAAAAACACATACAATTATTTTAGAGACTGCAATAAAAAAATCGAGAAAAGTACAGAGTTATGCACAATATCAAAAACAATATTTATTGATTGATGCAACAGAAGAACTAGGTTTATTTGATTCATATGATGCAGAAAAAGTGCGAAATCTTTTTACCGAAAATATAAAAAGTATTCAAGCCTTTGATAAAATTTTTGTTATGGCTAAGTATTATAATATATTTCTAGAATACAATACTAAAAACATGGAAACGAAAATTTATTGTGAAGAAGAAAACTGAGTTTGTTTTATTTCGTATATATTTTTTTTCATTCTAACAATGTTTACAAGTCTCTCGATCTTGAGAAAAACTCAATCTGTTCTAAAAAGGAACAGATTACCACTAAAAAATTAAAACTATTGAAAAGCTGCTGCTGTCTTTTCTGATCCCTCTTCTTGCATTAAAATATCTAGTCATTCTCCCCATCAAGAAAGTATTCTTCTAGCTCAGCAATTATTTTCCTTTTTAGCCATTTTTCCAAACTCCAAGTAACAGACCTGTTTTCTCTTCTTGCTATAAGGTCTTTTTCGAGTCGCCAAGGGTTTTCAAAAGCAAAGAATATCTCAATTCCCTTTTCTATACAGCAAGATAAAGAGAGTGGTACTTTTTTTTTCGACGAGCCTGCAATTCATTGCATTATATGGAATTAAGTGAAGAG
>JGI24707J26582_10003799_pt1 | contig 10718 bp, 12 predicted proteins | sample BioPla1DNA1_FD_26582 | JGI IMG/M metagenome (IMG submission 26582) | reverse complement strand
ATATCGACTTATTCTTAAGCTTAGGGCCCTCTATGAGCTCCTATTATTAACTCTTTGCTGCCTTTTAACTGACCTTATGTCTTTTGCAAAGTAAATCTTTTCTTAGTAATTATTATTACCACATCTATATAGGCATCTAACAAAAAATATTCCAATATATAAAAATTACTTTTATATATATCATATAGCTGTCAGCCTACCCTAATTGCTATGCAGGCTCCTAAAAAAAGCTCCCCCTAGAAAGGAAGAGCAATGGAAAGGAGATCATTGCGCATTTATTTTACGTATTCATTTAAAGCCTTTACTAGGGCGTCAGTATCTATTCCATGAACAGCAGCCGCTGCCTCTACACTTTCACCGGAAGCAGAGGGGCAACCTATGCAATGCATGCCAAACTGCATAAATATTGAAGCAGTTCCCCTGTCTTTATTTAGTATCTCCGCAATAGTCATATCCTTTGTAATTTGCTCCATGAAAACCAGCCTCCTTTTACTTACAATATATAATACACTTTAGCTTTCCCAAAGGCAAGCAGTTTATTAAAAAACTAGTCTATGGCAAAAGCTATGAGCCTATATATATGTTGAAATAATCGCAGGATATGATAATATAAATATACATTTATGCAGGCTTTAAGGAAGGCTAGCATATACAAAGGGTGGTTAAATAATTGGCTTTATGCAAGCATTCAGACAAAAATCATATATTTGATNTAACTCCAGTAGAAAACCTTTTCATACATGAATTTATGCTAAAGGCACCAGGTGACTTTGTAAAGGTATACCTATTTGGCCTAATGCAGTGCTACAATCCTGACTGCACACAAAACACTATACCTGCCTTTTCCCGNGCCCTAGGCCTTGAAAATACTGATGTTGAAAATGCCTTTCGCTACTGGGAACGACAAGGACTACTTACTATTGTAGAGGATGCAAAGGGTGAGCTGTCCATAGAGTTTCACAATATAAAGGACCTACTCTANAACAAGGGTCTAAGCACAGAAAAACCCATTTACAAGTACAGGGACTTTAATCAAAACCTCCAACTTATATTTGATAAAAGGCTACTTTCACCCCAGGAGTACCTACGTATATATGACTGGATAGAGGTCCTTAATCTGCCCCAAGAGGTAGTCCTTATGATGGTAAGGTTTTATGTTACCCGCAAGGGCAGCAAAATAAGCATTAACTACCTTGACAAGGTTGCTGAATCATGGGCAAGGGATGGGATCAATACCCTGCAAAAGGCTGAGGACTATATACAATCCAGTGACAAGAGTTTTAAAAACACTGTAGAGGTTATGAAATATCTAGGNATCCACCGGTCTCCCTCCAAGGCAGAGCTTGAAATGTGCAAAAAATGGACAGACCAATGGGGCTTTGATATAGAGGCCATACTAGCAGCCAGCCAGGAGACCACCAAGGTACATACTCCTAACTTTGCATACCTTGATAAAATCCTCTATAACCTTAACAGGCAGGGCCTAAGGACAAGACAAGAGGTTCTGGCCTACCTAGGTAGCCGAGAGGGAGCCAATGATAGGCTCAAGGAGGTCTATCAGCAGCTTGGATACAAGAATAATTCACCAACACCTGAGCACCTTGAAATGTACAATGAATGGGTACAGGTCTGTGGGCTTGACCATAATGCCATACTTTTAGCTGCAAGACAATGCGTAAGACATAGGACCACTAGCTTTGAAAGCCTAGATAATACGGTTAGGAAATGGGCCCAGGCTGGTCTTATGACCGAGACAGATATTAGGGACAGCCTCAAACAAAGAAAGGCCTATGATAATGAGATTAGGGCTGTTATGGACAGGGCTGGTGAAACAGGAAATATCAATGCGGGCGCAAGGCGCCTATATAAAAAGTGGATAGAGGAGTGGAAGATGCCCTTTGACCTTATTCTATTGGCGGCAGAGAACTCTAATGTGGCCAAGAATAAGCTATCCTATATAAATTCAATACTAGACAGCTGGTATACCAACAATATTAAAAGTGTTGTAGCTGCCAGGACTGACCTAGAGGCTCATTCAAAAAAGCGGGCTAATAGCTTTGGCCAGCCTATAGGCCCTAAGGCTAACAAGAAGGAGCTAGACTTTAACAAGTTCCCCCAGCATACCTATACTGACGAGGAGCTAGAGGACCTATTTGAAAACATAGAAGACCTATAATAGGTTAGGTGTTAATATGAAAAGTAACCTGCTCAAACAAATATTAATCCAGTACGATGAGGCAAGGTTAGAGGAAGAAGTAGCCCTAAGAGCAAGAGAGGCTGAGGCTATGGAAAAGATTCCTGAGCTTGCCCAGCTTCGCTCTGCCTCTATATCTAGTCTAGCAAAGAGGGCAAGGGACCTTATACTAAAGTCTAATAATGGAGCTGGCCAGGAATCAAGCCAGGAGCTAGACAATAAAAAAGACCAGCAGTTAAACCAGGAGGCTATTGAAAAGAACAAGGAAAAGGAGAGAAAGCTCCTAGTAGCCAATGGTTTTCCAGAAGACTACCTGACTATACGATACAGGTGTCAGGCCTGCAAGGACACCGGCTTTGTAGGAGACCTAGTCAAGGAAAAATGCAATTGCCTTATCCAAAGGCTTATCCAGGAAACCTGTAGGCAGTCAGACCTAAGTAGTCTAGATGAGGAAAACTTTGATACCTTTGATGAGACGGTTTTTCCCGACCTACCCTTGGAGGACAAGGGGATCAGTCAAAGAGACTATATGGTCCAGCTTAAAAATATATTTATTAACTACACTAAGGACTTTCCCAATAATGCAAAGAAAAACATCCTCTTTACAGGAAAGACTGGCCTTGGCAAAACCTTTTTACTTAACTGCCTAGCAAAGGAGATCCTAGACAAGGGCTCTACCCTCTTAAAGATGACCTCTTACAACCTCTTTGACCAGCTATTTAGTAGCCCTGTTAGCAGCTGGGACAAGAGCCAACATTCACTAAAGGATAGGATTTTTAGTGTAGATGTCCTTATTGTAGATGACCTGGGCACTGAGACAAAGAGGAATAATATTACCAATGAAGACCTCTTTAATATATTAAATGAGCGTTACCTACAGAAAAAACACACCTTTTTATCAACTAACCTTAGCCTTAAAGACCTAAAGNACTGGTACTCAGATAGGGTTACCTCTAGACTATTTGATAGGGACAACACCATGATAATAGGTTTTTCCGGCCAAGACATTAGGCTCAGGCCAAAGAAATAACGGCAAGATAAAATCAAGCAATATAAGCAATACTATTTCTATAAAAATATTACAAAGGAAGTGGACAAATGAGTAAAATAGGACTACAGCTTTACTCGGTCAAGGAACTGACCGAAAAGGATTTTCTTGGCACATTAAAAAAGATAGGCCAGCTAGGTTTTGATGGCGTAGAGTTTGCAGGCTATTATAATACAGCTGCTAGGGAAATTAAAAAGCTAATGGATGACTACAATATCCAAGCTGCAGGTAGCCACATAAGCATCGAAGCCCTAATANATAACTTTAATCAGGTCGTAGATTTTGAAAAGGAGCTTGAAAACCCTTATGTAGTAGTTCCCTATCTAGCAGAGGAATACAGAAATAGTTTAGATGCCCTTAAAAAAACTGTTGATCACTTAAATGAAATAGGGGCCAAGCTAAAGGAAAATGGTATGCAGCTATACTATCATAACCATGGCTTTGAATTTGAAAAGATAGAAGGCCAGTACATACTAGACCATATCGTATCTGCTACTGAGGCCGAAAACCTCCATGTTGAGCTAGATACCTATTGGGTAGCCTCTATGAACCTTGACCCCCTAGACTTTATTAAAAAGTATGGCAAGCGGTGCAGCCTCTTGCATATAAAGGACATGAAGGGCAAAGAGGATAGGAGCAGTACAATCGTGGGCAAGGGTATAATGGACTTTGCCTCTATAACAAAGGCAGGCAAGGACCTAGGAACCAAGTGGTATACCATTGAGCAGGAGCACTTTGACGGCGACCAGCTCGATGAATTAGGCCAGGGCTACCTTTACCTTAAGGACCTTTTAACTAAATAAGAGCAGGCCAAGCCTTGTTAAGCTTTAGTTAAACTTATATTGGTGTAAAATAAGAAAGCTGCCTCACCTAGAAATTTCCCTTTCAGGTGAGACAGCTCTTTTTTTAATAAAACTATAGTATTAATATTCAGATAGGGTCCTTTCATAGTTGGCAAACTTGGTAAAGGGCCCAAGCCAGACTAGCTCTACTGTACCTGTAGGGCCATTTCTTTGCTTTGCTATAATAGCCTCGGCTATATTCTTTTTTTCCGTCTCTGGATTATAGTACTCATCCCTATATAAAAAGATAACTATGTCTGCATCCTGCTCAATGGCTCCTGATTCTCTAAGGTCAGAGAGCATAGGCCTATGGTCCTGCCTAGCCTCAGGTGCACGGCTTAGCTGGGACAGGGCTATAACCGGTACATCTAACTCCCTGGCCAAGGCCTTTAAGGATCTTGAAATCTCAGATACCTCTTGCTGCCTAGACTCATACCTACCCCTACCAGCCATTAGCTGTAGGTAGTCTATAACTATAAGGCCAAGTCCATGCTCTAGCTTGAGCCTCCTGGCCTTGGACCTAATCTCCATAGCCGTTATAGCTGGAGTATCGTCAATAAATATTGGGGCATTTGACAGGGGCTCTGCTGCCTGGACTAACCTTAGCCAATCACCTTCATCAAGGTCACCTGAACGAATTTTCTGTAGCTCAACATTTGCCTCTGAACTAAGCATACGTTGAACTAGCTGGTCCTTGCTCATCTCAAGGGAGAATATTGCTACGGGGACCTGATTNTGGACGGCTGCATACTGGGCTATATTTACGGCAAAGCTGGATTTACCCATAGAGGGCCTGGCTGCCACAAGTATAAAGTCCGAAGCATTAAGGCCTGATGTCCTAAGGTCAAAGTCCCTAAAGCCGGTCTCCACCCCGACGATTTTGCCCTTGTTTTTGGATAGCTCCTCTATCTTGTTGTAGGTTTCTAAGAGGATAGTCTTTACCTGTTCAAAGGACCGGGCGTTTTTCCTCTGGGATATATCAAATATCTTTTTCTCTGCTGAGTCTATTATAATATCTAGGTCCTCTGAGGCCTCATAGCTATCCCTAATAATTTCATTAGAGGCCTTTATAAGCTTGCGAAGGATTGACTTTTCCTCAATGATCTTTATATAATAGCCAACATTTGCTGTGCTTGGGACCGATACAGATAGGTCTGACACATAAATACTACCGCCGACTGCCTCTAGGCTGCCCCTTTGCTTGAGCCCCTCGATAACGGTAACCAAATCCACCGGGTTACCCCTATCATAAATATCGAGTATGGTCTCAAAAATCTCCTTGTGGGCCTCAAGGTAAAAGTCTTGCCCCTCTAGCTCCTCTAAGGCTGCAGCTACAGCCTCATTGTCAAGCAGCATTGAGCCTAAAACCGACTGTTCTGCTTCGATACTATGCGGCTGAATATTTTGTATTTGTCTTGCTGCTGTATCCATAGTCCAAAGACCCCCTGCTTATTCTTCGATTACCTTTACATTCAAGCTTGCTGAAACATCAGGATATACCTTTACCTCCAAGCTAAAGCTACCTAAGCTCTTGATTGGCTCTGTAAGTACAATTTTCTTTCTATCAATTTTAAGCTTGTGCTGCTTAAGGGCTGCATCTGCAATATCCTTGCTGGTAATAGAACCAAAGAGCTTGCCCTGGTCTCCACTTTTTGCCCTTACAAGAACTTCTACATCGGATATTTTCTTTGCAAGCAGCTTTGCCTGCTCAAGTTCCTCTTTTTTTCGCCTTGCATCGGCTGCCTTTTTTGCCTTAACCTCGTTTAGGTTTTTATTGCTGGCCTCTATTGCTAGCTTGTTGGGAAATAGGTAATTGCGGGCGTATCCGTCGCTAACATTTACTACATCACCTTTTTTACCCTGTCCCTTTACGTCTTTTGTCAATATTACCTTCATCAACTCTCACCTTCCTTTAGATATTCGGCCACTGCTTCGATAACCTTTAGTCTNGCCTCCTCCATGCTTATGTTGGTCAGCTGGGCTCCAGCCATAGTCAGGTGGCCACCACCACCTAGCTTTTCTAGTATAAGCTGCATATTTACTCCCCCTAGAGACCTGCCACTAATTAATATGCCCTCCCGGGTTTGACATAGGACCAAGGCGGCGTTTATATCCTTTATGGTAATAAGGCTATCTGCAGCCTGGGCTGCGATAAGCTGAGCATTNTCTATATCAGGGTCGCAAATGGACATTGCGATACCCGGCTGTATCATTTCTGCCTTTCTTACAGTCTGGGACCTGGCTGTAAAGGTCTCCATATCATCTAAAAANAGCTGTCTAACAGATGTAGGGTCAGCGCCAGCCCGTCTCAGATAGGAAGCAGCCTCATAGGTCCTAACACCTGTCTTAAATATAAAGTTCTTGGTATCTACCGTTATACCTGCTAATAGTGCCTCCGCCTCTAACTGGTTTATGGAGATTTTCTCATCAAAGTACTGTACTATCTCAGTTACTAGTTCACTGGCAGAGGATGCGTATGGTTCTAGATAGGAGAGGGTTGCATTTTTGACCATCTCTGCACTTCTCCTATGGTGGTCAATGACAAATAACCTATCGACCATATCTATAAGCTTTGGCTCCTCGACAAAGCTAGGACGGTGGGTATCCACAATTATAAGGAGGGTATCCTTGTCAACAAGTTCCATGGCCTTGTTACTGCTTATAAAGAGGTCCTGGTATTCTTCCCTTTTGCCTAAGATCTGGGTCAGGCTCTCAATCGAGGGGTTGGTCTCGTTTAAGACTATATGACCCCTTACCTTGGCATGGACAACACATCGGTATAGGCCAAGGGCTGACCCGATGGAGTCTAGGTCTGGTGAAGTATGACTCATTATCAGTACCTGACTGGATTGTTCAATTAACTCCCTTAGGGCATTGGCTATGACCCTGGATTTTACCTTGGTCCGCCTCTCAACCCCCTTGCTCTTGCCACCGTAGAAATATAGCTTGGTACCCTGCTTGACAACTGCCTGGTCACCACCCCTACCAAGGGATAGCTCTACTGCTGACTGGGCTGCTTCACTAGCTGCTGCAGGCGTCTCTGCCTGCCGGCCAATACCTATGCTCAAAGTAACAGGTATCCTGTTACCTAAGTCAATTTCCCTCATCTTATCTAAGATATCAAACTTGTTTTCCATTAGCTTGTCTAGGGCAGCCTCTTCCATGATTAGAGCAAACTTTTCCTTATCATACCTAATAAGACTAGCATTTAGGTCACTTGCCCAACTAGCAAGACTTGACTCTATCTCAGCTAGTAGCTTTGGCCTGTCTGCCTCCTTGGTATTGCTGACTACCTCATCATAATTGTCTATATAGATATGGCCCATGGCAATTCGCTTGGCCTGGTATAGGGCCTTTGCCTCCTGCTCTTCGGTGATATCTAGAAAATAGACTAAAAATATAATCCTGTCCCTACGACTTTTAGTAGCTGTTTTTACGGGAATCAGCTGTACCCTGTATAGCCTATCCCCTATCTTTAGCTCATGGGAGCTACCGTCATTGCCCTCTACAAAGTATCTAGGCTGGAGCTCTGGTATAAAATCACTGATATTGCGCTCTAGGAGCTTTTTTCCCTCAAATAGCTGGCCAAAGTTTGGGTTGTACCAGGTGATACTGCCCCCTAACTCCATTACTACTAGGGGAAGGGGTATAGTTAAAACAGCATTTTTAGTAGCCCAGTCAATGTTTTCTGACAGGGTTTCAAGGTAAAGATACCACTGCTCTCTGCGTTTTCTAGTGATTAGTGTATTGTATATGAGCAAGACCACAGACAATACCAGGCATATGATACCTACTGTTGGCTTAAACCAAAGAATCACTGAGGCAAATAGAAAAATAACAGCCAGGTATATCCTAAGCTCAGGTAGGTTCAGACTCTTTAAATATCTTTTTTTCAAATAATCACCCCTACCTTTTTATTTTTTCTTCACAGTAAAAGGGGCCCTGGGAATCCTACGCAGGTTAAATATATGGTCCATCATACCGATTAGGGTCAGGCCCAGGCTCAATGAGAAAAAGGTCACCACTAGTATAGCTATTGTCCATCTAAGGGCAACATGTATCCTAGGCGTGTCCAAGAAAAACCAGATTACAGCCAGNCCCACTAAAGAAAATACAAAGCTAATTATCAGCCGAATCGTTAAAAGTACGGATGTAAAGAGGCTAATTTTTGCCTCGCTGCCAAGAAAGGCTACTAGTAAAAGCAGTAGTAGCCCCAGGCCCATCCCCCTGGGCAGCTGCCAATATTTAAAGGGAAGAATGTTAATAACCCTATAGCCCATCTTTTTTATAGCAAACCTACTAATTAGGTATATGGCCAGTCCTAAAGAAAAGGAGGTTAGCAAAATAAAAAAGGGGACATATGCCTTGATTTCATTTATAAAAAAGTCAGCCAGTTGCTGCTCACTCGTAAAGTTTTTAAATAGGCCCAGTCCATGATATGTATTTAAGATTCCCTTAAAATCTATAGGTCCTTCAATAAAAAAGCTATTGAGGGATTGCCAAATCATATCAAAAAAACTACTTGCCCTTATCACTGAAAAAGTCTTTAGGTATAAAAGGATGGAAGCAAGGGTAGAAATTGAGGCTAGTAAAAAGCTCTCATAGGGGTCTAGCCTTTTTTTAAGGGCATAGATAGTAGCCCCAATTGGTAATAGGGTTAGGGCTAGGATATAAACACCTGCTAGGCTGTCTACCAATAGGGTAAAAACAGCTATTGCCGAGGCCAAGCCTAAAAGCCCATGGGTTAAGTCCTTTTTTACCCCGATAATGATAAAGGGTACAGGAAAAACTAAAACTAGTATATTGAGTATAGGTAAATACAAAAGTATAATTGTAGCCAAGGCCACTCCTATACCTGTACCTATACTTATTAGTACGCCCTTTAGCGTATGATCCATATATAAAACACCTCTGTTACTTTCTGCCTTCCTTTGTGTATGAGCTAAGCTCTGATAGGTCTCCGAAGTCCTTTTCCACAGCATGCTCTTCTATTATGCCCAATCTGATCTTTCCCTCAAGCTTGCGGTCAATTTGCTCAAATTGGATGCCTAGACGCTTGCCTAGTAGATATGCTGCCAAGATGATGCTAGCAATACAGTCAGCTATTGCCTCCTGTGACCCCTTTATACCACTTGAAAGCAATTTGAAAAGGTCTGCTACCGAAGTTAGCAGCTCACTTTTCAGCCAGTCTATCAACCGGACATTCTTTGCAATATCAAATTCCTTTTCTCTTGCCATCTTTATGTAAAGCCACCCTTCCCCTAATTAGGTGATATGATTAGCCCTATTATAGTCTCAATTGTATAATCATTAAATGGGATTGTCAATGCAGGCCAGCCTATGCAGGGGCCTCCTAAATGGGTCTTTATAAGGTATTTTAGAAATTATAAAACCGCTCCTTTTTCTTGGAACGGTCTTATTATTATTCTGCAGTATATGGCAACAATGCTATATGGCGTGCCCTTTTTATTGCAACTGTTACCTGCCTTTGATGCTTGGCGCAGTTGCCAGAAATCCTTCTTGGTAGGATTTTGCCTCTTTCAGTGACAAACTTTCTAAGTTTNGCAACATCCTTGTAATCTATATGTTCAACCTTGTCTACACAAAAAGCGCATACTCGCCTTCTGGGCCTTCTGTTGCCTCTAAACCTTCTATTTCCGCCGTCGGCCATCCTCTTAACCTCCTTATTTCATTAAAATGGGAGCTCATCGTCATCATCATCGATAGGCTGAAAGCCTGTGTTATGCAGGTCTGGGGCAGGCATTCCGCTAGATTGATCCTGCTTTTCATAAGCTGCGTTACTGTTTGGCTGGCCCCATTCAAGGAATTGGACCTCATCTGCTACAACCTCAGTAACATAACGCCTCTGGCCATCCTGGCCATCGTATGACCTAACTTGTATACGTCCAGATACAGCGGTCAGTCGGCCCTTTGCCAGATATCTTGCACAGNTTTCGGCTTGTGTGCGCCAGGCTGTTATTGGTATAAAATCCGTCTGCTTTTCGCCATCTTGTCCTTTAAATCCACGATCTACTGCTAGATTAAACTTTGCTACCGCTATCCCGGATTGGGTATAGCGGAGATCCGGGTCTTTTGTAAGTCTGCCAATCAATATCGCCTTATTCATCATTTTTGACTTCCTCCTTTAGATTAGTATTCCTGTCCTGCTCTCTACGTTCGTCTCTGTCGTGGGCATATTTTGCTCTCTGTATATTTTTAAGGCTTTCTCGTGCTTGGCAAAAGTGCCATCTCGCCTTATTTTTGCTATGTACTTTCTTAGGTCTGCCACATCCCGATTGTACACTTTAGCCATCTCTTTAGGCTTTTGCCCTTCCAGCAGGCTTATCACAATGCACATAGTGTCGTCATATGTGTAGGGTCTTATTTTTAGTGGTGATATCCTTGATGCCCCTTTTCCCTTTCTTTTTTTTCGTTTGTTGTCTCTTGACCTTATACGACTATTTTCTGCCTTGCACCACTCGCTCCCGCAGGTCTTTTGTAGAGTGCTTTTGGGAGTATACTCTTTATTGCAGATGATGCACCGCCTGTCTGGCTTGGCCTTTCCTCTGTTCTGCCTCCTGTGGCGGGCCCTAAAACACTCTTTGTCATAGCAGTACACTCGAGTTGTGCGCTT
>JGI24707J26582_10003797_pt1 | contig 10720 bp, 10 predicted proteins | sample BioPla1DNA1_FD_26582 | JGI IMG/M metagenome (IMG submission 26582) | reverse complement strand
TTGCCGTAACCACATTAAAACAATAGTGGATGCCATAAATAAGGTAAACATATGCCGTGCCGGCTGGTCCAAACATGGCTGCATTACGGGCAGTTTCTCCTCGGGCGGCATGGCAGGCGGGATCATTTTTAAAAAGATAGGCTTCTGTTTCCACAATGCGGCCGGCAGTGATTCCCTGCTCTGACTCGCGAATTAAAATCTTGCCCAAAAGCATCCTGGCCACAGTTGGCGTCGGATGTGTAAAAAAATCTCTTTGGAGACTGTTTTTATACATTCGCTTCAATGAAAACACTTCCCTGCTCTAACTTTCAGAGTTAACCGGTTCTTTTCCTGTGCAACCAGTCAAGAATTTCTCTTGCTGGCACGGTATTCACGACATCATTCGCATTTAACCAACCTCGGCGGGCAACAGATAAACCTAAATCTATATTGTCCATCTCCAGCGGACTGTGTGCATCAGTATTGACAGCCATTTTAATACCTGCCTTTTTTGCCTGTAAAGCAATTTTGTCTGTTATATCCAAACGATCCGGCGAGGAGTTAATTTCCAGGATAGTACCGGTGGCTTTGGCAGTACGCAGAATTTCGTCAATATTAACATCATATGGGTCTCTGTGCCCCAGCAATCTGCCGGTGGGGTGTCCCAGGATTTGTACATAAGGGTTTTGCATGGCTTTGCAGATCCGGAAGGTAAGTTTTTCACGACTTTGCCGAAAGCCGCTATGCACGGAAGCAACCACCACATCAAGTTGAGCTAAAATTTCATCGGGTGCATCCAAGGAACCGTCATCAAGAATATCAACTTCAATGCCACAAAAAATACGCAAATTATACTTTGCTTGCAGTTTGGCCAGATATGCCTTTTGTTCCGCTAAACGCTGTATAGACAAACCCCTGGCTACTTTTAAAGACTGGGAATGATCTGTGATGGCAATATATTCGTAATCCATTTCCACTGCCTTTTCTGCCATTTTTTCAATGGAGGCGGTTCCATCGCTCCAATTTGTGTGTATATGCAAATCACCTTTATAATTTTCTGCTCTGATCAATATAGGAAGCTCTCCTGTTTGGGCGGCAGCAATTTCCCCGCGGTTTTCCCGTAATTCCGGCTCAATTAGCGGCAAGCCGGCTAATTTATAAATATCTGCCTCTGTAGCAAAAGAAAAGCTATTAGCAAAAGGTAGCGCTTGTAACAGATTTAAACCTGTTTTTTCATAAACTAACCTGGCAACTGCTTTTACATGTTCTTGAGAGCCTGTTGCCAGCCATAGTTGTTGTATATAATCAGCTTCCACAACTAAATCGAGACGCAGTCTGACCCCAAAACTGTGTACCGCCCTGCAGCTGTATTGCTCCCATTCTTGCCGGTGTAATTGCTGGTGCCTACAGATTGCCATTTTAGTTGCTTCCACATCTTTTGAAACCAATAAAAAATTTATTTCTTGTACTGTTTCCTGGCGGCGGCGCATTTCCCCTGTAACTGCTACCTTTTTCACGGCGGCAAGTTTCTTTAATTCAGGCAGGAAATCCTGACAAAATGCTAACGCCCACGCCAAAAGAATTTCCTTATTGTTCCCTGCTGGCGTAGTTTCCTGTTCCAGTTTTTCCAGCAGGGCCAATTTACCCGTACTGACAATTTCCTCTATTTTAGCCGCCAGCGCCTTGCCCACGCCTTCTATCTTTTGCAGCCGGTTCTGCTTTACAATCTCCTCAATATTTTCCGGTAAGGCAGCCACAGCCTGGGCTGCCCGTTGGTAGGCGCGGATACGGTAACGGTTTTCTCCACGTAAAGCCAGGATACGGGCAGCACGGTTAAGAATCTTTGCCACGTCTTGATTTTGCACGTACATCACTCCGAACTTTTAATACAGTTTAGCTTGCCCGCAGGTTCAAAAAAAATATAAAACAAAAACCGCCGCTTATGAACAGGCGGCGGCAAACTCTTCACATACTTCTGCCGGTTAAAAGTAATGTTTTCATCTGTTCATAAACAACCGGCAAAACTGCAAATATCCTGGGGGCAATCATAGATTCCCCCAAAGCTTCTATTAAAAAAGGAATGTGAGTAAGTCTGGCTGCGGCAACCAGGATTAAAACAATCAGTATACCTTGCACTGCGCCGAATAGCATACCACCAATGCTATTTACCAGACCCAAAAGCGGCAGGTTAAAAAGCGCATGTACGGTATCTCCGGTCACAGAAAATAAAAGGCGTATCAGGCTGAAGAGCAGGAAGAAGCCGAGCAGGCGCAGTAGCACATCGCCTAAACTAAAACCTAACAAAGTAGTCTGCTCAAACCATTGCGGAAACCATTTTGTTAAGGGGACAAATCTACTAATCTGGAGGATAAATTCCTTTCCATAGTAAATGGCGACTAAATAAGAGGCNATTGTGCCGATTACACCGAATAGCTGGCGTACAAAACCTTTTTGCGCACCTGCCAGAGCAAAAAACACCACCACCGCTACCAGGAGAGCATCCAGCCAGTTCATTTGGCATTCTTCTTATTCAAACGAGATTCCAGTTCCCGCAACCGCTTGCGGGCACGAAACAATTCATCAGCTAAATTAACTGCCGTCAAAACTGCCACTTTACTGGTGCCGAGCCTCTTGTTTGCTTCCCCTATTTGCTGCATTTTATCGTCAACATATTGGGCCAACCGTTTCAGATAATCAGGCGTTGCCGTGCCGCACATGGCATATTCTTCATAATAAATTTTTACGTTTACCCGATTCTTTTTTTCTTCAGTCATGCGGCATCCTCCCCAGCCGTTTTTCTTTCATTTCGCTCTTCATGCAGTAAAATCCTGCCAAGACTGCTGAAAGCAGCTTTTCCTCCCATATCTTGACGACCCAATGGCTAACTGCGCAGCTTTGCTCCCAGGCGCTCCNGTAGAGTCGTCTCAATCTGTTGATGCAAATCTGTTACCACATCATCACTTAAAGTGCGGTTTAAGTCACGATAAGTTACGGCAAAAGCCAAACTGCGGCAGTTTTCCGGAATTTGCGGGCCTCTGTACAAATCAAAGAGAGTCACATCTTCCACCAGCTCTCCGCCTGCTTCATAAATCACATCGATTACTTCCTTGGCTGTAACGGTGTCCGGAACTACCACGGCCAAATCCCGCAGTACAGCCGGATAACGCGGCAGCGGCAAATATTCGGCGGTTAAACGTACATGCTGCAGAAGCTGCTCCAGGTTAATCTCCGCGGCAAAAACAGGTTGCTCCAGATCATAATTATCCAACACATCAGGGTGAATGCGCCCCAGCCATCCTACCTGTTCCGTGCCTACGGACAAAGCGGCCGTCTGACCGGGCTGGCACCAAGGCAATTCACAGGCAGAAAACACTGAATCTGTAACCCCCAGGCGTTCCAATAATACTTCAATAATACCCTTGAGTTCAAAGAAATCAGTCGGTACAGGTTTTTGTTGCCAATGCTCTACCGGAAAAGCACCCATTAATGTGATCCCAAGCATAGTAGGTTCTGCCGGTAATGTGGCTAAAGGCTCTTCTGCCGGTAAGAAAACGGAACCAATTTCAAATAACTTAAGATTATGTTCATTACGGTTTTGATTGTAAACTAAAACATCCAGCAGGCCGCCAACAAGCATTGTTCGCATCACACTTTGCTCTTCAGACAGGGGATTGGAGATTTTTAAAACATGGCGCAAGGGGCTGTCTTCAGGCAAGCAAAGTTTTTCAAACTGGTGCGGACTGACAAAAGAATAGCAAATGGCTTCCGTTAAACCGCAACCGGTAAGAACTGCTTTTACTTTCCGCAAAGCACGCTGCTTTCCGGTGAGACTTCCCTGTGTAATCACACCTTTGGGCAAAGTCGTATCAATTTTATCATAGCCGTAAATACGGGCAACTTCTTCAATTAAGTCCACTTCTTCCTGTAAATCGGCACGCAAGGTGGGAACGGTAACGTGCAACTGTGTCCCTTCTTCCACCTGAAAACCCTGGCGGGTAAAAATATTAGCCATCTCCAGTTGCGAAATTTCCAGGCCTAATAGTTTCCGGGCACGTTGCGGACGCATACTGATTTTTTTCGGAAAACGCGGGCTAATATATTCGTCAATTACTTCACCGTCTACACTGCCCACGCCTAAAATTTCAAGCAGGCGAGCAGCACGGCGAATAGCCTCGGCGCAGCCGTTAACATCAACGCCTTTTTCAAAGCGCTGTTGTGCTTCCGAGTAGAGCCCTAAAGCACGCCCTGTCCGGCGAATATTTGCAGCAGCAAAATGTGCTGATTCTAAAAAGACATTTTTAGTGTTTTCCGTAACTTCTGTTTCCAAGCCGCCCATTACGCCGGCCAACCCTACTGCCCGTTTTGTGTCGGCAATCACCAGCATTTCCGGAGTTAAATTCCGCTCTGTATTATCCAGTGTTGTCAGTATTTCGCCGGCTTCGGCCCGGCGGACGATAATACTGTGATCAGTAAGCGTATCATAATCAAATGCATGTAAGGGCTGGCCGTATTCCCACATGACATAGTTAGTCACATCAACAATATTACTAATGGGCCTGATGCCGGCCTGCAAGAGGCGTACCTGCAACCAAATAGGGGAAAGTTCTGTTTTTACGTCCCTGATTACCAATCCCACATAACGGTTACATAAATCCTCTGCTTCAATTTTTATGCGTGGCACAGGAAGTTGTGCCTTTGTTACCTGCAAATTATTATTGGGCAGTTGCACCTTTTTGCCGGTCAAAGCCGCCACTTCGTAGGCAACGCCAATTAACCCCAAGCAATCAGCCCGGTTGGGAGTCAAATCCAGGACTAAAATTGGATCATTTAAATACAGTGCTTCTTCAAGGGGAGCACCCACCGGTGCCTCAGCATCTAAAACTAAAACTCCGTCTAGACCGGGGCTTAACGGCAAATCCAATTCCTCTGCTGAACAAAGCATCCCGTTTGACTCGATACCACGCAGTTTGGCTTTTCTGATTTTCATACCACCGGGCAGCACTGCACCGGGTTGCGCCAGCGGCACTTTATCTCCAGGGGCAAAATTATCAATACCGGCAACTACAGTCTTTTCCTCATTGCCGTCATTGACCCGGACAACAAACAACTTATTGGCATCAGGATGCTTCTCTACAGAAAGCACCTCTGCTACGACAACTCCGCTAAAATTCAGTTGCAGGGATGTTATTTCATCAACTTCAATACCGGCATGAGTAAGTACATCGGCCAGTTCCTGGGCAGACAGCTCCAAGTCAACAAAATCTTTTAACCAAGTATAAGGAACACGCATAAAACAACCTCCTCAAACATCATCTAGCGAAATTGACGCAGCATTCTCAGATCGTTTTGGAAAAATAAGCGCAAATCATTAACACCATATTTTAACATGGCTATGCGCTCAATGCCCATGCCAAAAGCATAACCTGTATGTTCTTCCGGGTCATAGCCGGACATGGCTAATACTTTCGGATGAACCATGCCTGAACCTAAAATTTCTATCCAACCTGTATGTTTGCAGACATTACAACCACTGCCTTCACAAATCACACAGGCAATATCCACTTCCGCACTTGGTTCTGTGAAGGGGAAAAAGCTGGGCCGCAAACGTACCTGTTGCTTGGGGCCAAACATCTGTCTGGCAAAAGATAGAAGAGTTCCCTTTAAGTCCGCCAGGGAGATATCGTAATCGATAGCTAATCCTTCAATCTGGTGAAACATGGGTGAGTGTGTAGCATCATCATCCCGGCGGTAAACTTTACCGGGAGCAATAATCCGTACAGGCACCTGAGGCGCCACTTTTTCCATCGTCCTGACTTGCATGGGGGAAGTATGTGTACGTAAAAGCATCTCCGGCTGAAAATAAAAAGAATCCTGCATATCTCTGGCCGGATGGTCTTTAGGTAAATTGAGCGCTTCAAAATTATAATAGTCTGTTTCCACTTCCGGCCCTTCGGCAATGGAAAAACCCATGCCCAGAAAAATATCACAAATCTCCTCGATCACTTGTGTTAAAGGATGTAAAAAGCCCTGGGCAACCGGCCGTCCCGGCAGAGTAACATCAACTCTGTCCGCTTCCATTTGCCTTTTGCGGGCCTCCTGGCGCAGATTTTCTTCACGCTCTTTTAAAAGAGTCGTTATTTCATCACGAATCTGATTGGCTAAACTGCCTATCACCGGTCTTTCTTCAGGAGAGAGTTTGCCCATGCCGCGCAAAACTGTAGTTATCTCTCCTTTTTTACCCAGGTAACGTACCTGCGCTTTTTTGAGATCTTCTTCAGTTTGTGCAGCATTAATTTCAGAACGCGCGTTTTTCGCAATCTCGGCTAATTGTTCCTGCATGAAAAACCACTCCTTTCCGAAAAAAGTAATAAAAAAACGCCCCNACTAAGGGACGAAAGCTCTCTTCCGCGGTACCACCCAAATTAGCATAGCTGAATATACTCACTCACAGCTCTTTACCGGGAGCATCCGTCCGGACCTACACAGTTGCCCTTCAGTCCGGCAGCATCAGGGAGGAACTTCAGTCAATTTGCATTAGGCGCTCTCAGTCAAGGCGTCTTTCCCTGTAAACGCAAGTGTTGACCTACTCGTCCCGTCATCGCTTTAATCATATTTGCGCTTCAAGAAGCTGTTTGTAGAGCAGATACGCTGCTATGGAGCCTGTGCGTTCAAAAATGAGCCAAAATAATTTTGCACTTATCACTAATGACCACTCCTTATGTTGGGAATGGAACTGCTCTTATTATAGCATATGGAGGTCATTGAAACAAGAAAGACACTTCGCGTTTATTTTTTTATGATGTGTCTTTCTTGTTTACCCGTATCTTTGCCGTGCGGCTTCAAAAAATAACACAGACATGGCTGTTGCTGCATTTAAAGATTCCACGGCGTGTGACATGGGAATAGTAACGGCAACATCGGCTACCGCCTCAATTTCAGCGGAAATGCCGCTACCTTCATTGCCCACCACCACCGCTACAGATTTTGTCCAGTCGAAACTGTGATAAACAACAGCATCACTGTTTGTGGTCGTTACCAGTAAAATCCGGCGTTTTTGCAAAGCTTCATATAACCGCGGAAAATCTGTTTCCACCACCGGCAGTGAAAAATATGTGCCCATGGATGCCCGCAATGCTTTAGGATTAGTGGGATCTACCGTTTGCGGGAGCATCACTGCCCCGCTTGCTCCGGCAGCGGCTGCCGAACGCAGCATCGTGCCCAGATTGCCCGGATCCTGCACCCGATCTACTACAAGAATTAAAGCAGGTTCCCCGGCAAAAATATTGTCCAGAGACACTTGCGGCTTTTTAACTATGGCCAGAATACCTTGTGGTGATTCTGTAAAAGCCGTTTGGTCAAAAATTTTACCTTCCACTGTTAAAACTTTTGTTTGTGCAGGCAAAGCATGTAGAAAGGGCAGATTCACATTTTCACGCACAAAAACGGTTTCCGGAACTATTCCCCGCTGCAAAGCATCTGAAATCAACCTTACACCTTCCAGCGGGATCAGATCCAGCTTTTTTCTGAATTTGCGTTTTTCCAAACTGCGATACAGCTTCAACTGTTGATTCTGCAAGCTTGTAATAATACGCATACGCCTCCCCTTCAACCCCCGCTTGCCAGAAAAGCAAGTAAAAAAGATGAAGTCAGAAGTTATGCTTCTGACTTAAATGAAAAATTATAAATTTTCTTTAGCGATACCGACTAATTCGGAAAAACCGGCTGCGTCATTTACGGCCAGATCCGCCAACATTTTACGGTTAATATCAACACCAGCCCGNTTCAAGCCGCTAATAAAACGGCTGTAGGAAAGGCCGTTCATTCTGGCGGCCGCGTTAATACGTGCAATCCACAGTTTCCGGTAATCCCGTTTGCGCAGACGGCGGTCACGGTAAGCGTAGGCAAGGGACTTCATTACAGCTTGATTAGCGACACGGAACAATTTACTTTTCGCACCAAAGTATCCTTTTGCCAGTTTGATAATTTTTTTATGTCTTCTACGCGTGACAACACCGCGTTTTACCCTAGGCATGACAAAACCCTCCTTGCTTCAGTGAGTAGACTATTTAATAGGGGAGCATTTTTGCAACGCGTTTAGTTTCTGCAGCACTTACAACAGTGTTTTTACGCAGACGCCGTTTACGTTTGGGGCTTTTCTTTTCTAAAATATGGCTTTTATAGGCATGGCTGCGCTTAAACTTGCCACTGCCTGTCTTTCTAAAACGCTTGGCAGCTCCACGATGTGTTTTCATTTTAGGCATATTTATACCCTCCTAAACTTCTAGCTGGATTTCGGCGCCAGAATCATTACCATGTTGCGTCCTTCAACTTTCGGTACACGTTCTACACTGCCCAAATCTTTTACATCCTCGGCAATACGCAGAAGCAATTTTTGTCCCAATTCCGGATGTGTTATTTCACGGCCCCGGAACATAATGGTTGCTTTAACTTTATCGCCGCTTTGTAAAAAACGCCGTGCGTTTTTAAGTTTGACATTGTAGTCGTGCTCTTCAATGTTAGGACGAATTTTGACTTCTTTAATTGTGATTTGTTTCTGATTCCTACGTGCCTCTTTTTCCCGTTTACTCTGTTCAAACTTGTATTTACCAAAATCCATGATTCGGCAGACGGGCGGTTTAGCCTGCAAAGAAACAGCTACCAGATCCAGATTATAATCTGCAGCCACTTGCAAAGCTTCATTTAAGGGCATTATCCCCAGTTGCTTACCCTCCGGGTCTATTACCCGTACTTCCTTGGCACGGATTTGTTCATTTACAAGCAGATCCTTACTAATAAGTTATCACCTCCTGGAAGTTTTTGGGATAAGAAAAAGCAGGTGCCTCCACCTGCTTTCACACATAATTAAACACAATTGTACTTGCGTTCATAACCCTGGCGGCGTTAGCCTTGGGGTGAGAAGCGGTGGCTTCTTCTTGGCTACACTAACAAAAAGTGCGTTTTAACTATACCACAGACAAAGGATAAAGTCAACGCAAATCACATAAAAAACATTTTAGCTGCATTAATTTTGTGAGAAGGTGACTCTTTCTCCCGCGGCAAAAATAGGAGCAAGCAGCCCCCGCCTGACGATAGTATCACATAACTGCGGATCCTGAACCACAAAACTGCAAATAACATTAACACCAAACTTAAACAGTACTTCAGATAAAGGCGCCACAGGACCCACCAAAACCACTTTGGCTTTTTTTGCGAGCACCAGCAGGCGCGGTAGTGTTTTATAAATTAAAGTTTCTCCGGTGATAAAAACATAATCCTGCTCCGGTAAAAGATATTCACAGGCAGCTTCGGGATAATCTCCGGGCTGCGGATTTCTTTCCAGCACAGACAAGTGACAGTTTGCGCCGAAAGCTTGTACAACCGGAGGGAAATGCCCCACCGAAGCAACTTTTTTCCCTTTGACTTCGTCTTTGAATATCGTGAAAGCTTCACTGTCAGTATGCTGCCATTCTGTATGGGCAATGCCAAGCCGGATAGCCCGCTTGGCAGCATTGTAATATGCATTAATAGCAGCCACACCTATACTTGCCTCCAGCATATTCCACGATTTAGCCGCCTCCGCCACTTCTTTTAACGGCAAACCTTTGATTTGTCTGTCCAGCAGAGGTTTACGTGTAACCTCTTTTGCAGTTGTGGCCAGGCCGATTCCGCCTTTGTCAGTCCGGATCATGGTCCAACTGTTTCCGCACAAGAAATCTGCCACTTTTATTTCTTCAGGAATGGCGTCAATTAAACTATCATATAATTTCCACATAATTTCCTCCCGCTTCAGTTTGCCGCCGGCCAAATCAGCGGTTGATGGGAAAATCCCCGGGCTGAAAGTCAGCGCGGGGATTTATTATGTTTTCTTATTGGTCAAGTGTGGCCAAAAGTGCCCGTTTGACGAGAACCTTAGCAATTTGCACTTTATATGTGGCATCAGCCAAGGGCTGGGCATCTTCAACGGCGGCCTCCCCGGCGGCAGCGGCAAGTTCTTCATTGAGCTCCTTGCCGGCTATAACTTGTTCCGCCTTAACCGCCCGGTAAGGTACCGGTGCTACTGCATTGAGACAAATCCGCGGGCTGTCACCGCCCACCTGGACGGCACAGTTAACAATGGGGAAGTCAATGGATTTGCGCAGGGAGAATTTCATAAACAAGCTCTTGGTCCCGGCGGCAGGTGCGGGGACCTGAATCTCTGTAATAATTTCATCCTGACCCAGCACAGTGCTGCCGGGGGCTTTAACGGCGAAGAAGTTTTCCGCCGGAATTGTGCGCTTGTTAGTTACAATTTTGGCATCAAGGGCAATTAATGCCGGAACAGTATCGGAAGGATGCACAGTATAGCAGCTGCAGTTACGGCAACGTTTTGCTTCTTCAAGAGCCTCCTCGATCGTAGGAGTGGAAGCATCCTCCTTGTCAATACTCCGTTCTTCCAGGGGAATTTCCTTAAGTTTTAGTGCCTCTTCCCTGTCAAAACCTTCAGGGTCAAAGGTAAGGAAATTAGACTCAACAGTTTCTTTTTGCTGCTTTTCTACATCCAAGTACCGGTTCATTCCGTTGGCAGCTTTATGTCCATTGGCTATGGCACCAATAACTGTTGCCGGTCCGGTGGTGGCATCACCACTGGCAAAGACCCCTTCACGGGAAGTCATTTGTGTATCTTCAGCCACGTCAATCAGACCACGGCGGCTCAATTGCATCTGATATTTTTCACTTAGGAAGGAAAGATCAACTTGTTGCC
>JGI24707J26582_10003795_pt1 | contig 10721 bp, 7 predicted proteins | sample BioPla1DNA1_FD_26582 | JGI IMG/M metagenome (IMG submission 26582) | reverse complement strand
TGCTCTGGTCTTACTTTTGCTTTTGGGTCGTTATCATATTTTGGGTCACCAATAGCACCAAAAAGAACAGCATCACTCTCCATACAAACTTTATGAGTCTCCTCTGGATATGGGTCACCGACCTGGTCAATTGCTGTTGCACCAGTTATAGCATGTTTGTAATTTAGCTCATGTCCAAACTTTTCACAAACAGCATCAGTCACTTTAAGTGCTTCTCTGATAATCTCTGGGCCGATTCCATCCCCAGCCAATACTGCAATATTTAATTTCATTTTATATTTATTTTATATTATTTTCTTCACTTTAAAATCATTGTTTTCCACAATATTCAACATTTTTAGCGTTGCAATAATTGCAGCTTCAGTTTGGTCAGCATCTAATCCTCGAGTTTTAAATTCGTAGCCATTGTGTTCCCATGTAATAACTGTTTCGACTAGCGCATCTGTTTTTCCTCCTGGAGGAATTGCTACTGTGTAATCTGTTAGTTTTGGATGTGATTTACCTAATTTTTCATAAATTATCCAAACAGCTTTCATAAATGCGTCATATTGACCATCGCCAACTGCTGTTTCGGTGTATGTTTCATCATCAATCTTAATTTTAACACTGGCCACTGGCTTCATTCCTCTTGCTAAACTCAAAGAGTAGTTTTGAAGTTTTATAGACTCCTTAGTGCCCTCACTTTTTAAAACATCTGATATAATAAATGGTAAATCTTCTACAGAAACCGACTGTTTTTTATCCCCAAGTTCGGTTATTCTTTGTGTAACTTTCTTTAAGTCCTCAGAATTTAACTCAATTCCAAGGTCTTGTAGATTCTTTAGAACATTAGCTCTTCCAGAAGTTTTTCCTAGAGCATACTGTCTCACTCTTCCAAATCTCTCGGGTAGAAGAGCATTAAAATATAGATTATCTTTATTATCACCATCTGCGTGAACTCCACTACATTGAGTAAAAACGTACTCTCCTGTAAGAGGTTTATTATTTGGAATTCTGATTCCGCTAAATGATTCGACCATTTTTGAAATTTTGGTCAACTTTGACTCATCAATTTTTGTTTTAACATTCAGATGGTCTTTAAGAATTCCCAATATACTTGCCACTGGTGCATTTCCAGCTCTTTCGCCTAAACCATTTACGGTAGTATGCACACCTTTTATACCTGCCTTTATTGCCATATATACATTGGCGACAGATAAGTCATAATCATTATGTGCATGAAAATCAAAGTGAGTATTTGGATATCTTTTTGTAATATCTGAGCAAAATTCTGTTGTTTGATCAGGATTTAGAATTCCCAATGTATCGGGTAGCATAATCCTTTCCACCCTCTCTTTAGACAAGAAATCAATCATTTGGTAAACATACTCACGTGAGTCAATCATACCATTGGACCAATCTTCGAGGTAAACATTTACGTAAATATCTCTTTTTTCTGCCTCGTCTAATATTTTCTTTACATCTAAAATATGCTGTTCGGGAGTTTTTCTGAGCTGTCCTTCTAGGTGTTTTAGAGAGCCTTTTGTTAATAAATTTAGCACTTTTCCACCTGCTTCAGTTATCCATTCTAGCGAATCACAATTATCTACAAAACCTAAAACCTCTATTTTTTCGAGATGATTATTTTCTTTAGCCCAGTTAGTAATTCTTTTAACAGCATTAAATTCGCCTGTTGACACTTTGGCAGAAGCTATTTCTATTCTATCTACTTTTAATTTTTCTAAAAGCAGTTTAGCAATAGTTAATTTTTCTGATTCACTAAATGATACCCCTGTTGTCTGTTCACCGTCACGAAGAGTGGTGTCCATTATCTCTATTGAAGCCATTTTTTTATTTTTTTCAGCAAGGTTAATTTTCTTTTAAATTTAGTTTGAAAACTCCCCTTTATTGGTTCTTCAACTTTTTTAAAATTTCTTTATGCGGTTGTAGTAGATTCTTCTTTATTTATAGAGTAATCGGAGGTGTTAAAGCAAACATCTCCGATTATTTTTTATAAATATCCCATATATAATTATGGTATTATTTAGCATTTTCTTTTTCCCATGCTTCAATTTTGTCTTTAATGCTAATTAGATAGTCTATATCATCATATCCATTGATTAGACACTCTTTTTTATATGCATTAATTTCGAATTTTTCTGATACATTTTCTGATGGAATGCTAATTGTTTCATTCTCTAAATCAACCTTGACGATTGTTTTAGGGTCTTTTTCTATTTCAACAAATAACTTGTCTAAGAAAGCATCAGAAACTTGCACCGGTAACAGTCCATTATTTAGTGCATTATTTTTGAATATATCAGCAAAGAAGCTAGATACAACCACTTTAAACCCATATCCATATACTGCCCATGCAGCATGTTCGCGACTTGAGCCACTACCGAAGTTTTTTCCAGCCACAAGTATTTCACCGCTATATGTAGATTGGTTTAATACAAAATCCTCTTTTGGATTTCCTGCCTTATCATATCTCCAGTCTCTAAATAAGTTGTCACCAAATCCTTCTTTGGTTGTTGCTTTTAAAAAACGTGCTGGTATAATTTGGTCTGTATCAACGTTCTCAATTGGCAAAGGTACACAGCTTGATTCTACTGTTACGAATTTATCTATAGCCATTTTTTCTATTTTTAATTTTTTAGTTTCAAATAAAATTACAATAAAGTTCTTGGATCAGTAACAACCCCTGTCAATGCAGCAGCTGCAGCTGTTAGCGGACTTGCCAACATTGTTCTTGCGCCTGGTCCTTGACGACCTTCAAAGTTTCTATTTGAAGTTGATACTGCATATTTTCCTTCTGGAATTTTATCCTCATTCATTGCTAAACATGCTGAACAACCAGGTTGACGCATTACAAATCCTGCATCTTCTAATATTTTTACTAATCCCTCATCTTCAGCTTGTTTTTCTACTTGCTTACTTCCTGGAACTATCCACACCTCGACGTTGTCAGCTTTCTTTTTACCTTTTACAAAATCTGTAAACATTCTCAAGTCCTCTATTCTTCCATTGGTACAGCTACCAACAAAAACATAGTCTACTTTTTTACCAATCATTGCATCACCTGGATTATAGTCCATATACTCCAATGATTTTTTAAAGCTATTTTGTGATGAGCTTTCGATAGAGTCAAGCGTCGGAACGTTTTGTGTAATACCTACACCCATTCCTGGGTTAGTTCCATAAGTTATCATTGGCTCAATATCTTCAGCTTTATAAGTCAACTCTTTATCGAAAACAGCATCAGGGTCAGATGGTAATTTTTTCCACTCTGCAAGTTTCTTTTCCCACTCTTCACCTGTTGGTGCAAATTCTCTACCTTTTACATATTCAAAAGTAGTCTCATCTGGAGCAATTAATCCACCACGTGCACCCATTTCAATACTCATATTACATATTGTCATTCGTGCTTCCATTGATAAACTTCTAATTGCTGAACCTGCATATTCTACAAAATATCCAGTAGCACCACTTGTTGAGATTTGAGAGATTATATAAAGAATAATATCTTTAGATACAACACCTTCTTTTAACTCTCCCTCAATATTTATTCTCATTGTTTTTGGTCGAGATTGCATTAAACATTGAGTTGTAAGCACCATTTCGACTTCACTTGTACCGATTCCAAATGCAATAGTTCCAAATGCACCATGGGTTGATGTGTGACTATCTCCACAAACTATTGTCATATTAGGTTGTGTAATTCCTAACTCTGGTCCAATAACGTGTACAATACCATTGTATGGATGATTAAGTCCGTACAGTTCTATTCCGTGCTCTTCAGCATTTTCTTTTAACTTATTTACTTGAAATCTGCTTAACTCCTCTTGTATTGGTAAATGCTGATCAATTGTAGGAATGTTATGGTCAGCAGTAGCCACTGTTTTTTCTGGGCGACGTGCTTTAACTCCTCTTTCGTTCATTCCTGCAAAAGCCTGCGGACTAGTCACTTCGTGAATAAAATGACGGTCGATATACAATACACTGGGACCACCTTCCACATTGTCCACAACGTGGCTATCCCAAATTTTGTCGAATAATGTTTTTCCAGCCAAAATATCTAAATTTTAATAGTTTTTTTAATAATATCTCTTTTTCTAATCTTAATGTATCTTGCTTAAAGCGTCTAAAAAGGCCTCTACAGATGCTGTTACAATATCTGTGTGTGCCGAGAATCCATAATATATATCACCTTGGTGTTCAATTTGCACATGAACTTTTCCTTGGTCATCACTTCCTCGTGTAATAGCTTGAATTAAGAACTCTTCAAGTCTTACTTTTCGTTTTACAAGTGCTTTTACAGCTGTAAATGCTGCATCAATAGGTCCATTTCCTGTTGCTGTCTCCACAAATGAATCTCCATCAAAGCTAACTTGAACAGTTGCTGATGGTATAGTTGATTTTCCACATAGTACTTGTAGAGATTCTAATTTAATCTTTCTCTTAGAAGCTGTTCTTTCAGTACCAACAAGTACCTCCAAGTCTTCTTCTGTAATATCTTTTTTCTTATCTGCTAAATCTAAGAATTTATGATAAGTTTTTTCAAATTCTTCTGGTTCTTGCTCAAACCCCAACAAATCTAAATGGTGTTTAAGGGCAGCTCTACCACTTCTAGCTGTTAAAATAATTGACGACTCTTTAACACCAACCTCTGCTGGGTCGATAATTTCATACGTCTCTCTATTTTTTAATACGCCATCTTGGTGTATTCCAGATGAGTGAGCAAAAGCATTTCTACCAACAATAGCCTTGTTTGGTTGAATTGGCATTCTCATTAAAGTTGATACTAAATTAGAAGTTTTTACAATTTGTTTAGTATCAATTCCGGTAACTAAGTTCAAATCTTGATGGCATTTTAGAGTCATCACAACCTCTTCTAAAGAAGTATTTCCTGCTCTTTCGCCAATACCATTCATTGTTACCTCTACCTGTCTTGCTCCATTTATAATACCAGAAATAGAGTTTGCAGTTGCCATTCCTAAATCGTTGTGGCAGTGAGTTGACAATATAGCCTTATCAATATTTGGCACATTGTTCATCAGATATGCAATTTTAGCTCCATATTGGTCTGGCAGACAGTATCCTGTTGTATCAGGTATGTTTATTACAGTTGCACCGGCTTTAATAACAGCCTCCACAACTCTTGCTAAATATTCATTATCAGATCTTCCAGCATCTTCGGCATAAAATTCAACATCTTCAACAAATGTTTTAGCATATTTTACAGCCTCAATTGCTCTTTCAATAATTTCATCAGGATTTGAGTTTAGTTTACTATATATGTGGTAAGGCGAGGTACCTATACCAGTGTGAATTCTACCTCTTTTTGCATATTTTAAAGCATCAGCTGCAACTTCAATATCTTTTTTTACGGCTCTTGTAAGAGCACAAATAGTTGGGTTTGTAACGGCTTTTGATATTTCTACCACCGAGTTAAAATCGCCTGGACTGGAAATTGGGAAACCAGCTTCAATAACGTCCACACCTAGTTTTTCGAGTTGGCGTGCCACTTCTATTTTTTCAATGGTATTCAACTGACATCCTGGCACTTGCTCGCCATCTCTCAATGTAGTATCAAAAATATAGACTCTATTGTTACTCATAGTTTTATCTTTTTATTTATGAAAATCTGGTTTCTGGTCAGATAATTTATTTTTTGATGTTTTTATAATTTCGAGATTGAAAAATACTCTTTATAACCTTCAATATGCTTTCGTTATTGGTTATTATTACTTTAATAACCCAAACAAATTTTAATTTTTGGTTTTAAGCATTTATAACCCCCAACCCCTAAAGGGGGCTTTAAGATCCCTTTAGGTTTTTAGGAGTAATAATATTTTATATAAGTATTTTAATATACTTTCGAAAATATATTTAATTATTCATTTTCAGGGCGTAATTTTCTTACAGCTGCACCTGCTCTCCACATTTCTGAATCACGTAGTTCTGCAAGTTCCTCCTCTAATTTTACGCGGTAGTCTTCTTGACTATTTGAATCTATTGATCTTTGTGCTTCGTTTCCTTTAGCTACCTCATCATATAGTTCAGTGAACACTGGTAAAGTTGCATCACGGAATTTTTTCCACCAGTCAAGTGCACCTCTTTGTGCTGTAGTTGAACAGTTTGCATACATCCAATCCATTCCATTTTCAGCAACAAGTGGCATTAAGCTTTGAGTTAACTCCTCTACAGTTTCGTTGAAAGCCTCTGATGGTGAGTGACCATTTTTTCTTAATACATCATACTGAGCTGCAAATATACCTTGAATTGCACCCATTAATGTACCTCTTTCACCTGTAAGGTCACTATATACCTCTTTTTGGAAAGTAGTTTCAAATAGATATCCACTACCAACACCGATACCTAAAGCAACTGCTCTATCTTTAGCTTTTCCTGTTGCGTCTTGGAATATTGCGAAGCTTGAGTTCAATCCACGTCCTTCAAGGAACATACGACGTAAGCTAGTACCTGAGCCTTTAGGAGCAACTAAAATCACGTCAACATCATCTGCTGGAACTATATTTGTACGCTCTTTATAAGTAATACCAAAACCGTGTGAAAAATATAACGCTTTACCTGGAGTTAAATATTTTTCTACAGTTGGCCATACTGCAATTTGTCCTGCATCTGAAAGAAGATATTGGATAATAGTACCTTTTTCTAAAGCCTCTTCGATTGGGAAAAGAGTTTCACCTGGAACCCAACCATCTGCGATAGCTTTATCCCAAGTTTTTGATTCTTTTCTCTGTCCGATGATTACATTAAAACCGTTGTCTTTAAGATTTAATGCTTGTCCTGGTCCTTGAACGCCATAACCGATTACAGCGATTACCTCATCTTTTAGCACCTCACGTGCTTTTTCTAATGGAAACTCGTCTCTTGTTACTACATTTTCATCGGTTCCCCCGAAATTAATTATTGCCATAATTTAATTGAATTATTAATAGTGTTAATTTATTTACTAATTTAATTTTAATTGCCTCTCCTCTATCTCTTCAAGATATTGATCTAAGAATTCTGTTTTTGCTTTTGTAATTGCGATTCTTCCTGATCTTGTAAATTGAGTTACCCCAAACTTATTTAACTCTTCAAATAGTTGTTGTGTCTCCTCTTTATGACCAGTTTTTTCAATTACTACAAATCTTTCGTTTACTTCCAGTATTCTTGCTCCATATTTTCTCACAAGAGTTTCTACTTCATTTCCTTCAAACAATTTTTCAGAATTGACTTTATAGAGAGCTATTTCTTGATGTATAATTTCATCTTGTTTATAAAAATATACTTTTATAACATCAATTTTTTTCTCTATTTGGGCAGCTATATTTTCAGCTTGCTTATCTGTAATATTTGTTTCAATAGTAAATTTATGGATTCCAGCTATTGATGACTCTGAAGTTGTCAAACTTTCAATATTGACATTTCTTTGTGTAAAAACATTTGTTACTAATGTTAGAATTCCTACACGATTTTCAGAGAATATTGTAAATGTTATTTCTTTTTTCATCTGCTTAAATTTTATTTTTAATAAACCTTGCTTTTACAAATTTATTAAATTTTTTAAAACTATATCATTGATATTCTAGACCTTATTCAAGTCTAATATCAGATACTGACGCTCCTGCTGGAACCATTGGGAAAACATTTCCTTCTTTTTCCACCATTACTTCTAACAAATAAGCTCCCTTATGGTTTACCATCTCTTCAATCGCTTTATCTAATTCATCTCTGCTATTAACTTGCGATGAAGCTATTCCATATCCTTTAGATATTAACTGGAAGTTTGGATTAATTAATTCTGTATGAGCATATCTTTTATCAAAAAAGAGCTCTTGCCATTGTCTAACCATTCCAAGATAGTTATTGTTTAACAGAATAATTTTAACTGGCACTTCTGATTGGAATATTGTTCCTAGCTCCTGTATTGTCATTTGCAATCCACCGTCACCAACGAATAGACAAACTGGTCTGTCTGGCGCTCCAACTGCAGCACCTATTGCTGCAGGAAGTCCGAAGCCCATCGTTCCTAATCCCCCTGAAGTAACTAAACTTCTTGTGTTTTTAAATCTAAAATATCTGCTCGCCATCATCTGATGCTGACCAACGTCAGTTACAACAACTGCATCATCGTTATAAGCTTTTGATATTCTATTCACCACTTCAGGCATTGTGATTCCTGGTTTATCAGGATAGAATTGTTTTTCGATAATTCGTTCATATTCTATTTTATCACAAGCTCTAAATTCAGCTAACCACTCAGCTCTATCAGTTTTATTAACTTTAGAAGTTAAAAGTGGCAATGTACTCTTCATATCACCTAATACTGGTGCGTCTGCGTGAACAATTTTACTAATTTCAGCTGGGTCAATTTCTAAATGAACCACTTTTGCATTAATTGCATATTTTGTCAAGTCGCCTGTAACTCTGTCGTCAAAGCGCATTCCAATTGCAATAATTAAGTCTGCTTCATTTGTTTTTATATTTGGTCCATAATTTCCGTGCATTCCAAGCATTCCCACGTTTAGCGGATGCTCATTTGGAAGAGCTGAAAGACCTAATAATGTCCAAGCTGCAGGTATTCCTGATTTTTCAACAAACTCTTTAAACTCATTTTCTGCACCACCAATTATTACTCCTTGTCCGAAAAGGATAAGTGGTTTTTTTGCTAAGTTTATTAGTTTTGCAGCCTCATCTATTTGATTATTATCAATATCTGGAATTGGTTTATAACTTCTTATGAAGTTAATAGGCTCATATTTATAATCAAACTCTGCAAATTGTGCATCTTTTGTAATATCAATAAGCACTGGTCCTGGTCTTCCAGATTTGGCTATATAAAATGCTCTAGCAATTGCATAAGGAATTTCCTCTGCAGTTCTAACTTGATAGTTCCACTTAGTTATTGGTTGTGTAACCCCTAAAACATCCGTTTCTTGAAAAGCATCAGTTCCTAATAATGAAGAAGCTACTTGTCCGCTTATTACTACCATTGGATTTGAATCCATCATAGCGTCGGCTATTCCAGTGACAGCATTTGTAGCTGCTGGTCCAGATGTTACTATTACTACACCGACTTTACCAGTTACTTGCGAGTAACCTTGTGCAGCGTGAACAGCACCTTGCTCGTGACGGACCAATATATGATTAACGTCATCTTTGTAATTATACAGGGCATCGTAAACCGGCATAATGGCTCCTCCGGGATACCCAAAAATAGTATCTACTCCTTCTTTTAATAAAGATTGTACTATCGCATCTGAGCCTGTAGTACGGATTGTTTTACTTGTCGTTTCTTTCATTTTTTCTTGAATTTGTGTTTCCATTGCACAATTGCTTTATTTTAGGATTACACTTTTCTACAATTATTCTGGTAAAATTCTAACTGCACCTTTGTCAGCTGAAGATACCATACTTGCATAGGCTTTTAATGCTTTTGACACCTCTCTGTCACGTGACTCTGTTGGTGTAAATGCATCTTGCCCTCTCAACTCTTCGACTTTACGTCTTACGTTTAGCTCTTCATCAGACACTTGGATATTTATTCCTCGATTTGGGATATCGATAATTACTTTATCACCATCTTTAACCAAACCAATTGCACCACCTGCCGCAGCTTCTGGTGAAACGTGTCCGATTGATAATCCAGAAGTACCTCCTGAAAATCGTCCATCAGTGATTAGTGCACATTTTTCACCTAAATGACGTGATTTCAGATAAGAGGTTGGGTATAACATCTCTTGCATACCTGGTCCTCCTTTTGGTCCCTCATATATAATAAAAACTATATCTCCTGCTTCAACTTCGCCAGATAAAATAGCATCACAAGCTGAATCTTGCGATTCGTAAACTTTAGCTGTTCCTTCAAATTTTAAAATTGATGGATCAACACCTGCTGTTTTAACAATACAGCCATCAACAGCTATATTGCCAAACAATACTGCTAAACCACCATCATTATAAAATGCGTTAGCAACTGATCGTATACATCCTTTTTTTCTATCTGAATCTAAAGTACTATATATTGCTTTTTGTGAAGCTAATTTTAAATTAAAAAATCCTCCTGGCGCACTTTGATATATCTCTTTAGCTTTATCGATATAACTATCACTAGCTATATCATAATCTTTAAGCGCTTCTTCTAAAGTTGGATAATCAATACGTGAAACATTTGTATTTATTAATCCTCCTCTATTTAATTCGGCTAATATCCCTAATATTCCACCTGCACGATTAACATCTTCAACGTGATAATCACCATTTGGTGCAACCATACATAATACTGGAACTTTTCTAGATAGATTATCAATATCAGCCATAGTAAAATCCACTTCAGCCTCTTGAGCAATCGCTAAAAGGTGAAGCACAGTATTTGACGATCCTCCCATTGCTATATCTAATGTCATAGCATTAAGGAATGCTTCTCTTGTTGCAATATTTCTTGGTAAAACAGAAACATCACCATCTTGGTAATATTTATATGCATTTTTTACTACTAAATTTGCAGCATCTTCAAACAACGTTCTTCTATTAGCGTGTGTTGCTACAACTGTTCCATTTCCTGGTAAAGCTAATCCGATTGCCTCATTTAAACAGTTCATCGAATTTGCAGTGAACATACCAGAACAAGATCCGCAAGTAGGACAAGCATTTTGCTCAACAGCTAACACCTCTTCATCAGAAAGAGAATCGTCAGCTGCCATAACCATAGCATCTACTAAATCTAGAGC
>JGI24707J26582_10003793_pt1 | contig 10728 bp, 8 predicted proteins | sample BioPla1DNA1_FD_26582 | JGI IMG/M metagenome (IMG submission 26582) | reverse complement strand
AAAAAAAGTCAGCCATGGGTGTCCATAACTGACCAATACTTAAGAATATATGTAAATTGGGGAGCCATCAAATTGTTAATCCCTTGTTGGTATGAGAAGGTAGCTGAACACCAGGTTACCTCTCTTATCATAAATATAGCTTCAATAGTGTATATTTTATATCTTAAACCTATTTATTATTGTCTGTAAATCCTGAGCTAAATTGGTTAGTTTTTCACTGGCTCTAGCAATTTCTTCAATAGAGGCTAATTGCTCTTCCATAGATGCTGAGGCTTCTTGCGTTGCTGCTGAGTTTTCTTCGGCTATTGCTGCTAAGTTTTGCATCGTATCTATTATTTCCACCCTCATATCTTCCATTACCTTAGACACATTAAAAGACTTATCAACAGCTTCTAACTGAACTTTTGCTCCTTCAGCAATAGAGATATACTTTTCTTTATTATCTCTCATACCTTCTGCTTGTTCTTTAACAATTTCCAACACCTTATCCATTGTTTTTACTGCATGTTCAGAATTTATCAATAATTCATTAACTATCTTACTAATTTCAGCGTTGGATTCCGCTGATTGCTCTGCAAGTTTTTTAATCTCATCAGCAACTACTGCAAACCCTTTACCTGCTTCCCCTGCTCTGGCAGCCTCAATTGATGCGTTTAATGCCAATAAATTAGTCTGCTTCGCTATGGATGCTATTACATTGCTGGCTTCGCTTATTCTATTTGAACTATCATGTGTCTTTAATATTACTTCCTGGATTTCTTTCATTGCTTCATTACTATCTTCTGTGATTTTTGATAGCGAATCCACAACTACTAGACCATCATTTACTAAAACATTTACTTTTTCAGACTCGGCTTTTAGTTCATTCATAAACCCACTGTTTTCAATAAGAGAATTCCCTAGTTGTTCGGTTTTTATTGAGCCTGTCTCTGTATTGGCAGCCTGCTCCGACGCACCTTTTGCAATCTCCTCAACGGCTTTCGAAACATCACCTGCAGATAAAGCTGATTCATGTGAGGTTGCTGTGAGCTCTTCCGAAGATGTTCCTAATACATCAGCCGATTCATTTATCTCACGAACTATATCCCTGAGATTGTTGATCATGCTTTGAAATGAATTAGATAACACACCTATTTCATCGGCTTTCTTCAGATAAGTTTCTGGAATATCTTCTGTTATATCTAAATCTGCCAACCTTTTGGATATATTGGCTGTTTCAATAATGGGTCTGGTTATAGAGTTACCTATAAAAAATATAACAGCAATACTAATAATAAGGATAATTACGAAGGCAATTATAATAAAATATGCAAGTGCTGGAATCTCATTTAATACTTCACTTCTACTTGACGTAATGAAAATAGTCCAATTGGTTCCTTCAATCGGGGCATATCCTGCAATATAATCAACACCTTCAAAATTATAGTAACCAACACCTGTTTTATTGGCTATAGACTCCTGCGCAAAGGTACCAATAGAGCTATAAGAATCATTGTCTTTTCCCTCTTCAATTACATTAAATTGATTTAATACAGACTCTCTATCGGGGTTAGCAACTATTATCCCTGTTTTACTAAGCATAAATCCATACCCAGTTTGACCATAGCCCATATCAGATACCATATCGCTAAGGACAGTCCCATCCCTACGACCTACTAAAACTCCAACAACTTTACCATTGTTTCGTATAGGATGAGCATACATTAAAACTACTTCATTAGTTACTTTACTTACCAATAACTCAGAAATTACTTGTTCTCCTTGAAAAGCTCTCTTTACATAATCTCTATCTCCTAAATTCGATACTGTACCCGTTGCATAATTGGCAGTACCATCAGGAAAAACAACAGCTAAATCGATAAAATTTGTATTTGGAAGCTGAGTTTTTAACACTTGCTGTTGTATGTCCCAATTCATTGTCTCGATATCTTCATTAACAGCTATCATTTTCAACGCCATTCCTTGTTGTCCAATTCTACTTACTACCAATTTCGATGCATCCTCAGCTAACACAAGCAACGACTCTTCTGATGAGTCTATAATCATACTTATAGCTCGCTGTAAAGATATTATTCCTAATACAGTTGATGATACCAAAATTAATATAACAAAAAGCAGTACTAGTCTTGTTCGTATGCTTTTATTTTGTAATCCTCTAATTTTCCCCATGCTGCTCTCCNCCCAGTGTACTTTTGTATTGTACTTAATGTATTATTTTTTACCCATTAACAAAGTGATATAAACATTTTATCTTTCATTATAGCGTATTCTCTATATGTCAGCTTATAGAATCCACTTCTTGCGGATATTATATTGGCAATATTTAAAAAGCACTATACTAAAGACGAGCAATACTATAACGTTAAGCATAGGTGACAGCATACTCGTACCAATAATAGTTCTGTTAAGCAAATCAGTTCCATAAGTCAACGGAAGCAGATAGGATAAGGGCCTAAGAAAAATCGGCAAGCTATTAATGGGCAAAAACAAACCGCATAGAAATAACATAGGAAACCTAAAAAAGTTCGAAAATGTCTGTGCTTCGAAAATCTCTTTGGCCGAAACTGCAATCATCAATCCTAGCAGTGTAGAAGTTACTGCAATAAAAAACACAGCAAGAAACACAGCGCCCCAGTTAATGCCTGAAAGGTCGATGAAAAACGCAGCAAAGATCACTGGAACGAATGCATTGAACAATCCAAATAATATTGCTCCTGACAGCTTCGCTATCACCAATGTGCTCAAAGAAATGGGAGCTAGTAGCAATCGATCGAAGGATCTCCCCCTGCGTTCAAATGTGATGGTAACGGCAAGCATTGAGGTGGTACCAAACAACACGCTCATGCCCATAAGACCTGGAAGTAGCTGTTTTATATCCGAAATATTTACACTTCCAGTTGTGCGAATCAGTTGCATCAGCGTCCATGACAGTGGAAAAATGATGCCCCAACTAATGTTAGGTGGCTTGAGATAGTAATTTTGAATATCCTTTTTTAATATGTTCCAAAATGCAATCCATGTTTTCATTTCACAGCACCACCTTTTTCCCTTTCTTTTCTGAGTTTTTCGGCTTCAATCCCGGTAATTTTTACAAAGACATCCTCCAGAGAAGGACGCACTTCCTTGGCTTCAAAAACTGTAATACCTTTATCGTTCAGATATTGTAGGACCGGCAAAAGTGGAATAGCTTCCCTTGAAACAATGGATACAGTATGATCAGTACCCATTTTTACTGTACATCCACTAAAGAGTGTTTGTAATTCATCTGAATATAACTCCAGATTCGAATCGGTTACCAATTCAATTGTATGTCCATGCGATACGCTTTCCATTAACTCTTGTATTGTTCCAACTGCTACTATGTTACCACCAACAATAAAAGCAATTCGATCGCAAATACGTTCAGCATCCTCAATGTAATGAGTAGTAATGAATACAGTGGTTCCGCTTTGCTTCAGCGTTATTAAGAGTTGGCGTATCTGTCGCGCGCTCTCTACATCAATTCCTGTGGTGGGTTCATCCAAAAACAAGATTTCTGGTTGGTGTATGATACCAGCTGCAATGGTCAACTTGCGGCGCATTCCCTTGGAATACGCTTTAAATGGTCGCTTTCCGACTTTTGCTAAATCAAATTGTTCTAAGAGCTCTCGTGCCCTCTTTTCCCTCACTGCCTTTCTCATACCGTAAAGAGCACCGCAAAAACATAGGTTATCGAATCCATCCATCTCATCGTATAGATTACTTTCATCTGGAACAATTCCAATAATGGACTGCGCTTTTTTAACGTTCTTTACTGCATCAACCCCATTAATATTAATTACACCACCAGTAGGTCTGGCAAGACCAATCATCATATTGATGGTAGTGGTTTTCCCTGCACCATTTGGACCTAAAAACCCATATATTTCACCTTTACGAATTGAAAAAGAAATGTCATTTACTGCGACAAACTCTCCGTAGAGTTTACTCAGATTAGTGACGGTGACAATATTCTTATTGTTCATAATCATTTCTCCTTTCTAAAGACTGCGCCGTTTGAAATACCTTAAATTCTTTAATGTATTTCGTTACTTGAATGATTTATCTAAGGAACGGCATAAAGAAATGACTACTGGTAATAGCTTACCATAGCCATCTCTTTCACATACAGTCTTTTCTTGTATGTACTTTCATGACTAATATTTCTACTTAATGAAACTTTTCAATAATTAGCTTATTTGACTCTCAACTTAAATTTTGAATCTTTCTACCAATAAGTTTAGTTGCTCTGCAAGTTTGGCTAATTGCCCACTTAAATCTGCTATTTCCGACATACCTGCTGCTTGTTCCTCTATGGATGCAGATGATTCTTGGGTGCTTGCAGCATTTTCCTCAGCTATTGCTGATAATGATTCTATTATCAGTAACAATTCTTCTTTCTTACTATTAATTTTTACATTCGAATCATCTATTGTTTTTACTCTATTCTTAATAGACTCAATAGCAAAAGCAATCAGCTTAAACTTTTCTCTAGTATCAAATACTCCTTGATATTGCTCATCCACAATCTTTCTTACTTCTTCTATAGTAGAAACTGATTTTTCGGTAGAATCCTTTAGCTCATCAATAATTGATGTTATTTCTTTGGTAAATATATTTGATTGTTCGGCAAGTTTTCTTACTTCGTCAGCTACTATTGTAAATCCTCTACCTGCCTCTCCTGCTCTTGCCGCCTCTATTGCAGCATTCAGTGCAAGTAAATTAGTTTGAGATGCAATATTTTGTATCATAGAAGAAGCATCGCTGATTTTTTGAGCCTTTTCATTTGTCCATTTAATAACATCAAAAATCTGCATTGCAGCTTCTTTACTTTCTTCGGTCTTCTTTACCAGCTCGCTTAAAATATAGAATCCTTCTTGTTTTCTCTTATCAATATCTCCTGCAGCTGAATTTAATTCTTCCACGTAACCTTCATTTAAATCAATTAGCTCGCCAATTTCAGCTACCTTATTGGTGGCATTTTCTGTATCCATTGCTTGTTCAGATGCCCCTTGTGCGATTTCATCAATGGCTGTTGCAACTTCCTCTGAAGCTAAAGATGATTGATCAGATTTAGCAGATAATTCATCGGATGAAGTAGCTACCTCATGAGATGCATCCGAAACATCTCTAATTAAGCTACTAAAATTCTCTTGCAGATTAGAAACTGATATGGCTATTCTGCCAATCTCGTCTTTTCTAACAGCTAATTTTTCTAATCTACCATCGCCATCCTTTGTTAAGTCGTATTTTGCTAACCTCTCTATATCTTGAGAAAGTTGAGTTATTGGATTGCTGATGTTTCCACCTATAAAAAACACGAAAGCTATGCTAATAATTAAGCTTATTCCAATAATATATGAACCGGATATAATTATCTTATCATTATGCTCTTTGATGGACTGATTTGATGCTTTGATAGATGTACCTACAAACAACAGACCTATGGTTTCTTTTTGGGTATTCTTGATTGGTTGATATGCGGTATAATAGGCTTCACCTAAAATGTTTGCCTCACCTACATAAGTTTCTCCTTTCATCACCGGCTCGTATGCTGCACTGTCCTTACCAAGAAAAGTATCTATAGCTCTTTTCCCATNCTCATANATAACATTTGATGATATTCTTTTGAAATCATCTCCTACTTTAACAAATATAGTAGCTACATCTCCTAAATCCTCTAATATGGCATCTACCATAACATAGTTTTCGTAGATATCTTTTCCCTTAGAATCGTATAGAGTTTCATTCAAAATTGTTATATCACCATGGTAACTATATAAATAGTGGTTTGCGGATGCTAAATCTCCCTTTAACTTATCGGTTAAAACCTGTTTTTGAAGGTCTTCCATTCCTTTTAATGCGCTCATACTGGATAATGAGCTAATAGCTAAAGATGATAATGTAATTAAGATACAAAAATATAATATAAGTTTATACTTGATGCTTTTCATACGTCAACTCCAAACATAGATTAATATGCAGTATTATAAGCCACAAACCCACATGCGTCAATTATTTCAGCCATTCACTTGTGCGGGCTCATTTATTTGGGATGAAATACAGCTTTTATGGTAATATCTGTTTGAAGTTCTATGTCCATGGTTTGACCGTTGAGATCCCCCGTGCCTTCCCAGTTAGCAAATTCATACCCTTCATAAGGAATGGCTTCAATATGAACAGGTATACCAGAAAAGTATGTTCCTGACCACTGCTCTACATTTCCTTCTCCCTTAGGTTGTTCAACATCAACCGAATTGATTTTAATTACTCCATGGGGATTAGGAATAATGGTTACCTGTACCATGCCATCCAAATCAAAGTAGTCAAGGATATGCTGTCTTTGATAAGTGGGTCTTTCATTTGCAAAAAACCGCATGGCTTCAAGCATTTCCTCCCACTCCCTTGGATAACCCCACCTCATCTTATACTCAGGTATATCGTGGGATATATGCTCTGCCATCATATTAATCATACCCACAACATGCGTACCATCAAAACAGGTATTTAGGCAGTCTGCAAATCTATTGATAAACGCATTGCGGAATGTTTCATTTTCCAATAATGTTCTTAACATAAACGTATATTGTGGAATTTTTTTCAGTCCCTCATGCTCTTCACATGTGGCATGCACCAATGCGTTGAAGTCGGGATTTGAGTGACCATACGAATATGATTCTCTGTTAGGCGCTCTAAGAAAGCCAGCATCCACATCAAGCATCATCCATCTCCATTTACCATTAGGTGTTCTGGGCCTCCATATCTTCACATTGTTCTGAGGCCAGTCAAAATTGGCAAAATAGATCTGAGCAACGTGGTAATCTATATAATTGTCTATATCGATCATACTTTTAATTATCTCATAGTTTTCATCCTGAGATATATCATTGTCGAGCATAAACTGAATCATGTTTGAATAGTGCTCCGCATCCCCTTCATCGATTCTATCGGCAGTGACAGGTAAAGTTACCGATGGATTATTTAGAAAATCAATGTTCTCCGGGTCAACCCTATGATGTGTGGCAATATAGTACTTGTCTAAGCGTTCCCTTATACTGTGGATTCCCCAGTATTCTCCGTTCAGAAACACATTGACAGGCCGATAGGATTGCACATCAATGTTCATGTGTTCCACAAGTGTTTGCATAAATCCATCACGAATAATGGTCTGATATCCCTCACTGGCCTCTGAACGCAAAACAAAACGCTTATATGTACTAAGGTGATTCTTTTGAAAGGGTGTATCCCGAAACAACTCGTAATTCAGCCATCTGGAACCATATTCTTTTCGCATATATATTCTAAAGGATTTTTGAAAGGATTGCCTGTTTACACCACCGTGGATACGAATCCCGGCTTTTTCAGAGAAAGCCCTTTCACCATTACGCTCATATAACTCAATATGAATTGGACGTTCCCATTCAATACCTCTTTGAGAATAGTTCGCGGTATTTTCGTTGAAATCAACACAGTTGTCTCCTGGTACATATATTCCAATATCCCCGCCAAACAGGTTGTTTTCATCGGTTATTATTGATATAACTGGCAGTGTATAGCGTTTGGTGGCACCCTCTCCAACAAAATAGGTCGCAGCTATTGTATCGCTCGGTTCAGCATTACTACCAATCACCTTTGCTTTTATTATGGTGGCCTTAAATACTTCCTCATCGGGAAGGTCGGGCATATATGGTCCTGAAGGAATTTTTGCAAATACGGTTTTTTCTCTATTTCCTGAAGGAATATAAATAGGTTCTGTATAAATGAAAGTCTTCTTCCTATAACCTATTCTTTCATCGTTATTGTCGACATTTTCCAAAGTAGGCTCTGAGCCATCCAATGTGTAATAAATGATACCCTCTTTATCTGCTGACGAAATGCTTAAATAAAACGCTTCCTCATAAAAACCTGCCTCGTGTGAAAAGATTGGTGTGTTCTTTTCCACCAAATCTTTCTTTGATGAAACAGGAGTAGGCCTCTCTTTATCTTTCAAACTCCCCACAGTTGAAGCAGAAGTATAGGCTCTTCCCTCTGATATTAGAAAAAAAACGGCAATAATGGAGCAGAGGACAATGATACCTGATATAATATGTCGTTTTAAATTGTACATTTCACCCTCCATAAAAGGAATATATGCTCAAGAAAACATTCTTCAATTTTATTAAGGTCTTCAAAAGATGCTGACCTCAATAAGCTTTCATGTAACGCTTTTGCGATATAGCCTTTACAATAACTAAATGCCACAATATATCATACAGTGGAAATCAAATATTCAACATCGCAAGATGCCTTATCTGGTACGAAAAACCGTTCGAGGGCAATTACCTGAAAGAACATCTGAAATGCCATATCGTGAATTTGCAATCATAACTGTTGTTCCTNGCAAAATTGGCTCTTTAATAAATTCTAATTTAGCTCGGGCGCCCCCAGCTCCAGAACGACTTGCACCAAAACAATGTTTCTGTAATTCATTTATGTGAGCAATAACTTCATCAGCGTCCTTACCTTCTACCCTGTCAACCAATGTAGTTGGATCTTTTGGATCCATGTAAATTCCATCTACCGAAGTGAATATAAGTAAGTACTTTGGATGGACTAAGGTTGCAATTACAGAAGCAGTCTCATCGTTATCAATGCATTCCACAATCCTCTCGTGACCGTTACTACGGAGCTGTTCCAACTCCCAGCGTCGGTTCTCCTCAAAACTTACGGTATCGTTGTAATTTACTATAGGAACAGCATTCTGTTTTACACAGCGCATCAAAAACTCATAGATATGTTCTCTTTTTTCTAAATCATTAAAATGGGTATGTTCAACTAGTAGTTGGCGAACAGAGTATTTTGGTGAAATATAACGCCTATATTCCTCCATTAGTATTGCTTGTCCCTGGGCGGAATAGTCAGTCATAATGTCACTTTTCGGACCTGCTAATTCGCAGCCCGTTCGTTTAATATAATCTAATCGACCTATTTCCACCGCTCCAGAGCTAACCCAGATCATTCCAGGCCGTAGCTCCCTACCAATACGACTAAAAACATTATAATTAATATCATGTTCAGCTTCACGGATTAAAGCCATTGAACCTATTTTCCCTACTAATTCAATATCGAAATTCATTTTAGCATTATCACCTCTCGGTAATATATTTTACTTCTCAATACCAAAATAAGCAACTCCATATACTTACGAAACGAGTCGACGATAGGACTTTATTTTTATAGTTCATTTTCATATATGGCTATTTATTGATTTAACATTGAATATATAATACGTGGAATTTGATGTAATGCTGCCTGTTTTTCAACTGCGCCAATATTATATGCAACTTTTGGCATTCCGTAAACGACAGAAGACTCTTCATCTTGCCCTATGGTCCTTGCACCCTTTTTTCTCATGGAGAGCAACCCTTTTGCTCCATCATACCCCATACCTGTGAGTATGATACCAATGGCTCTACTGCCTGCTTCTTTTGCCACAGATTCAAACAGGACATCTACAGAAGGACAGTGTCCGTTTACTTTTTCGCCTTTGAAGCATTCCACTTTGTATTTGTCACCAATCCTTTTGATTCTCATATGCTGATCCCCAGGTGCTACCAAGACATGTCCTTTTTGGAGATAGTCACCAGTGCTGGCCTCCCTAACCTCAAGAGCAATTGTATCGTTAAGCCTTTCTGCAAACATTCGGGAAAATTTGGGTGGTATATGTTGAACAACTACTATCCCGGGTACACTCGGGGGCAGTTGCTCGAGTACATTATTTATTGCCTCTGTACCCCCTGTAGATGCTCCAATGGCAATAATTCTATTGTCATCAATACTTGAGCTACCAGTTATTTTTTGTGTGGAGGCTCCTGGTTTCATATGTAATATTTTAGCTGTAGCTGCTACTTTTATTTTCACAATCATCTCATTAATAAAGCTTTCAACTTTTGTTAGTGAGCTAACGTCGGGTTTTGTCACAAAATCAATAGCGCCTGCATTCATGGCATCAAAAACTCTACTACTTATCATACTAACCACAATAACAGGCAAGGGATACTGTGGTAGTAGCCTTCTTATGAACTCGATCCCATCCATTTTTGGCATCTCAACATCACATGTCATAACATCAGGTTCATATTGAATAATTTTATCTCTCGCATCAAAGGGATCATTTGCTGTAGCAACAACCTCTATGTTGGGGTCGGAGGATATCCCCCTTGATATCACCTCTCTAAAGACAAGACTATCATCGACTACCAACACTCTAATTTTTTTGCCAGGCTGCACCATATCACCTCATATCATCTTATGTATGTATTATTAAAGCTTAATGTAAAACTGCTATTCCTTCCTGTAAACTGCAGGCATGATATATTTATATCTTGTCATCTCACGATTAAGTGATTCTGAGTGTCCTATGAATAAATATCCGCCATATTCAGTCAAATCATATAGCTTGTTTTCAGGTGATTCTATTCCGTGATCTATGGAATTTCGGACAAGGTGCATTAGTGGATCAGAGATATGTTCAATTATATTCTTATCAACCTCGGTTTCTTCACCAATAATCTTAAGCTTAACATCTTTATCAAGTTTTTTACACATAACGGTAACTGTTCCTGATTCTAATGTGAAAGATGATGATAACGCATTGGATGAACAGATTAAAGCTTTAGAGCAGGAACTGAATGCTCTAAATGAACAAAATGCTGAGTTGACAAATCAGAT
>JGI24707J26582_10003790_pt1 | contig 10732 bp, 4 predicted proteins | sample BioPla1DNA1_FD_26582 | JGI IMG/M metagenome (IMG submission 26582) | reverse complement strand
ACGACGGAGTCTATATTCAAAGAAACGCCGCTTTTAGTAAACCATTTATAGCCCAAGAACTTGATGCCATCCAGCATTTTTACGAGATCTTCGTGTTCTACTTTATCAAAAGCCAGATCTAACATTGCCCCTAAGTCTTTCTTGGCAATTTGTCTGTTTATGTATCTGAGCGATGGATGAAGCACGCTGTTAAACAAAGCCCTTCCGGGAGAGGTTTCAATGAACTCTCCTTCCCACAGCATTTTGATTTTGGCGTGGGGATGGACATTCCCGTGGTCAAGTGCAATAAGTACGTCCTCTATATCCTTGAAGGCCATGCCTTCTCCCTTTCGACCCTCGACCACGGCCGTCAAGTAGTATATTCCGAGCACTACGTCTTGTGTGGGCGTGACAATAGGTCGTCCATGTGCCGGCGACAATAAATTATGTCCAGCGAGCATCAATACTCTTGATTCAGCTTGGGATTCTAAGGATAAAGGAACGTGCACGGCCATTTGATCTCCGTCGAAATCAGCGTTAAATGCAGTACAGACTAAAGGATGTAGTCTAATGGCTTTGCCTTCCATGAGCAGCGGTTCAAAGGCTTGGATTCCTAACCTATGAAGCGTGGGAGCACGATTTAACATAACAGGATGATCTTTTATTATCTCTTCCAAAGCTTCCCAGATTTCATCCCTTCTGCGCTCTATTATGCGCTTTGCCCCCTTCACGTTTGAAGCTATGCCCTTTTCTATCAACTTATGCATCACAAAGGGCCTGAACAATTCCAAGGCCATTTCCTTTGGTAATCCGCACTGGTACAGTTTTAACTCAGGCCCTATGACGATTACAGACCTTCCTGAGTAATCGACTCGTTTGCCGAGCAAGTTTTGACGAAAACGTCCTTTCTTCCCCCTTAGCAAATCCGTCAAGCTTTTAAGGGGTCGATTGCCCGCTCCTAGGACGGCCTTGCCGACTCGACCATTATCTATCAGGGCATCAACTGCCTCCTGCAACATCCTCTTTTCATTCCTAATTATCATCTCGGGCGCACGAAGTTCCTGCAATCTCTTTAGACGATTGTTTCGATTTATAACACGCCTGTAAAGGTCATTTAAATCAGATGTTGCAAACCTTCCTCCATCCAACTGCACCATCGGTCGCAAATCAGGAGGGATTACAGGTAAAACGCTTAATATCATCCATTCGGGCTTACTGTCGCCCTTCCTAAAATCCTCGACGACCTGCAGGCGCTTTATCAACCTGCGCTTCTTTTGACCAGTTGAATTTGTAGTTTCCTCTCTCAATGATGCAGCCAATTCATCTATATCTATTATCTTTAACAACTCTAAAATGCTTTCAGCTCCGATGCCAGCTGCAAAACCCTTGTCGTAAGCCTTGCATAACTTTTGTTCACTTTCTATTATGATGTCGCACTGTTCGAAAGGAGAATCGCTGCCATCGATCACTATGTAAGACGGATCCTCGACGATCACGGTTTCCTGCTGAGAAGTAAACCTCTCAGGATAATTTTTCATATAAAGCTGCAGTTCCGATGCTGAAACTACGTCACCTTTCGAGAAGGGAAGGCGGACTGTAGCGATTACCAAAAAGGCCTCCTGATTTTTGATGGCCAGTCTTTCAAATTCGACTTTTACGCCTTGCTTTCTAAGGCGTTCGACATCACTCTGGCTTATTATGTCCCCCACCTTCAAGGTCTCACTCTCTTCGATCTCGGTTATAGTATAAGCTGGCTCGACCTTAAAGAGGTTGTCGCCATACTCTGTCCGATAACGAGATACTTGCTGAGCCGAAAGAACATCTCCATCCTTCAAGGGCGGATCATCAACGCTGGTAATGCGATAAGCCTCTTCTGCCTTAAACTTTGGATCATAATGCCTGTGTATCCGCTCTTCACAGGCAGAGATGAGATCTCCCTTTTTGGCCAAGTCAGGTCTCTTGCCCTCCATGACAACCTTATATAGGAGTTCTCTTCTTCTTATAGGCGCAAAGTAAATTACCTTCTCCAAATCTTTGGCTGTCGTCCCCAAAAACAAGTTAAGCCTGCTTGGAATGCCGCGCAAATACCAAATGTGAACAACGGGACATGCCAGTTCTATATGACCCATCCGTTCCCGCCTTACTCTGCTATCGGTTACCTCCACACCACAGCGATCGCAAATTATGCCTTTAAACCTGGGTCCGTTGCGTTTATATTTTCCACATGCACACTCATAACTCCTTACAGGACCGAATATACGCTCACAGAACAATCCATCTTTTTCAGGCCTAAGGGTCCTGTAATTTATCGTCTCCGGCCTTTTCACTTCGCCGCTTGACAGCTCTCTTATCCTTTCCGGACTTGCTAATCTAATTCGAACGCCAACAATCTCACGTTTATCCATTTATGCATCATCCCCCTCAGGGCCAACCTCTTCTTCGCTTGGATTTCCAAAGATCCTGGCTTCCAATTTCACTTTTGCTTCTTCTTTCGCTTGCACTTCGACCGGTTTTTTCTCCGGCTCTTTCGTCAGACGTTTTTCCTCCTCCTCAGCATACCCTATGCTTTCATCATCATATAGCACCTGCACGTCTAGTCCTAATCCCTGTAGTTCTTTTATCAGCACTCGGAAACTTTCCGGTACGCCAGGTGTACCTATATTCTGACCTTTGACGATACTTTCAAAGGTTTTTAGTCGTCCTTGCACATCATCGGACTTAATTGTCAACATCTCCTGCAAGGTATGGGCCGCTCCATACCCCTCTAAAGCCCATACTTCCATCTCGCCAAACCGCTGACCACCAAATTGGGATTTTCCTCCTAAAGGTTGCTGCGTGATCAAGCTGTAGGGACCCACGGATCGTGCGTGAATCTTGTCATCTACGAGATGAATAAGTTTAAGCATGTACATATATCCCACGGTTACCTTATTTTCAAAAGGTTCGCCAGTCCTTCCATCGTAAAGGACAATGCTTCCGTCTCTCATAAGGTCAGGGAATTTACGATCTCGAATCTCCTCAACGTACTCGCATATTTCTTCCACCGAAGCACCTTCAAAAACCGGAGTAGCCACGTTCCATCCATTGTAATAGGCCACGAGTCCCAGTACTGTCTCAAGCACTTGTCCCAAATTCATGCGGCTTGGTACGCCCAGGGGATTTAAGACTACATCAACCGGCGTGCCGTCCGACAAATAAGGCATATCTTCGACTGGCAAGATGCGAGATATCACGCCTTTGTTGCCATGACGCCCTGCCATCTTATCTCCTACGGTTATTTTCCTGAGCTGGGCCAAAAAAACTTTGACAACTTCATTGACACCTGGGGGAAGATCATCTCCATATTCTTCTCGGGAAAGCCGTTTTACTGCGACCACCTTGCCACTCTCACCGTGGGGCACACGTAAAGAGGTATCTCTCACCTCGCGCGCCTTCTCTCCGAATATGGCCCTCAACAATTTTTCTTCAGGCGTCTGATCCGTCTCGCCCTTTGGAGAAACTTTTCCAACCAGTATGTCTCCCGCCCTTACCTCTGCTCCTACTCGAATGATACCTCTTTCATCTAAATTTTTCAGTTGATCTTCGCCAACATTAGGTATGTCTCTCGTGATCTCTTCAGGTCCTAACTTAGTATCCCTTGCATCTAACTCATATTCCTCTACGTGGATAGAAGTGTATACGTCTTCTTTTACGAGCTTCTCACTCAAAAGAATGGCATCCTCGAAGTTGTAACCTTCCCAACCCATAAAGGCAACCAACACGTTTCTTCCAAGTGCCAACTCGCCCTGATCAACTGCTTGTCCATCTGCAAGGAAATCTTCTGCCTCAACAACATCGCCTTTTTTGACGATAGGACGTTGATGTATAACTGTGCCTTGATTTGACCTCCTAAACTTGACCAGTGTATAGGTATCGATTTCTCCGTCATCGGCAGTAACCTGAATTTTGTTGGCATCTACGTACGTAACGGTACCCGGCCTTTTTGCCAAAATACAAGAACCCGAGTCCCTTGCTACCTTTTCCTCCATGCCAGTTCCAACAAGAGGAGCCTCGCTTTGTATCAGAGGAACAGCTTGTCGTTGCATATTGGACCCCATCAATGCCCTGTTAGCGTCATCATGTTCCAAAAAGGGAATCAAAGCTGCCGATACCGATACTATCTGCTTAGGTGTCACATCGATATAATTGACTTGTTCGGGAGGCACTATAACTATGGAGCCACGATGTCTGACGTGTACGTCTTCTTGATTAATTCGACCATTCTCATCGAGTGGAATGTTGGCTCTTGACACGAAAGCCTCGTCTTCTTCATCGGCCGGTAAATACACGACCTCGTCAGTGACATAGCTATCCCTGACGACTCGTTTAGGTGACATCAAAAATCCGTACTCATTTACCTTAGCGTAATTGGCTAATGACGTAACCAACCCAATATTTGGGCCCTCCGGCGTTTCTATGGGACATATCCTGCCATAATGAGAGGGGTGTACATCCCTGGCTTCAAAGCCAGCTCTTTCTCTTGTTAAGCCACCAGGCCCCATGGCTGATAATCTGCGTCTATGGGTTACATCGGCCAAAGGATTAGTTTGATCCATGAATTGAGATAACTGACTCGAACCGAAAAATTGCCTTATGGCCGCTGAAACTGGGCGTATGTTTATAAGATCTTGTGCGGTTGCGGCAGAAAGGTCCGGAGTGGTCGTCATCCTGTCCTTTGCTATTCGTTCCATCCTAAGTAATCCGATGCGGATCTGATTCTGAAGAAGTTCGCCGACTGAACGCACGCGCCTGTTGGCCAAATGGTCAATGTCATCCTCGCGCTCTATCCCATCTCTCAAGTTAAGTATTCCCTTGGTTATTGTTATTAAATCCTCTATTGTGAGCAACCGGATCTCCTCAGAGATATTAAGCCCTAATCTTCGATTTAGCTTATATCTTCCGACTCGACCAAGGTTGTAACGCCTAGTATCAAAGAAAAGCGAGTTAACGTACTCCTTCGCGTTTTCTATCCTTAAAGGTTCGTTGGGGCGCATGCGCCTAAAAATCTCCAACATGGCTTCTTCCGAAGAGCCAGTCCCGTCACGTTCAAGCGTGGCAGGAAAAACAGGGTCTACGTTCCAAAGCCTTACATTCGTACGACCGATATCCCACAATTTTTCTATATGTTCTTTAGTGAGGCGGTCATTTTTAGGTATGATGACATGTCCTGAGTCATCTATGATATCCTCAGCTATCAGACGTCCCCTAACATCTTCCTCGACTAGGTCGACTTCCTCCTCAACGCCGCCAAACGTTTTCAGCAATTCCGTATTGTCTTTAATACCAAAAGCCTTTAACAATACGGTTGCTGGTACCTTGCGGCGATTGTCTATATTCACTGACAAGATGTCACTTGGGGTAAGATCAAATTCGAGCCAGGCGCCTCTATCAGGAATTATTTTAGCTTTGCACACCTCACGTCCAGGTGCACCTGATTCGATGCTAAAATATACGCCGGCGGAACGGGCAAGCTGATTCACGACAACCCTTTCCGTTCCGTTAATTATAAAGCTTCCCCTATCCGTCATGACGGGAAAATCTCCGAGGAAAATTTCTTCTTCTTTTATCTCACCTGTATTGCGATTTATCAGCTGGACAGTGGCACGTAACGGCATCGACCAGGTCAAGTCCTTTTGCCTGGCCTCTTCTTCGGTCAAAGTAGGTGGATCGATGTAGTAACGCACAAACTCTATGACAAAGGATCCATCGTAACTTTCTATCGGAAAAATCTCCTCGAGTAATTCCTGAAGTCCCTGGGATTTCCTGTAATCTGGAAAAACATCTGGTTGCAAAAACCAATTATATGATTCATGTTGCAGCTCGACTAAATAAGGTAGAGCAACCAGCTCCTTTGAAGGACCAAAAGTTAACCTTTCGCGTTTTCTCCCCATTTTTACAAACTCTGGCATGGGAGCAACGACCTCCCTATATTATATGTTTTTGATGGGTTAAGAGGGAATAACTGCTTATAATGCAAGCGAAGATGATAACAGATGTCAAAGGCTCTGTCAATAGCATAGAAAAACCTTCTCCATAATTTGAGGTGATTATGGATATGCTACGTTTCTGAAGGGATTTGTGTATATAATTTATATTTACAATGGTGGGCAGGGGGGGATTTGAACCCCCACAGGCATCACGCCCACTGGCTCCTGAGGCCAGCGCGTCTACCTTTCCGCCACCTACCCTCATTTCAACCACGATCTAAGTGTTTTATTATACTATGCTTCATGACCTCTCGTCAAACTCAGCTCAAGGACGCTCTGTAAAGTCGATCCCTAATGGCCAAGCCCAGCCCCTCCTTCTTTGGATAATCAGCCACGATTACTTCTACTCCCCTTTTTTCAAGGTATCTTAAAGCCATAAACAACCCTCGAGCATAATGTTCAAGAGATTCAAATAATATGACGTCGTCCACACCTGAAGACGGCTTCCTCATGCCCAAATAACCGATTTTTTTGACTTCAAGCTCGGGCCAATCCTCGCCTTCCTTCCACAACAAAACCTTACAGCTCGGTGCATAATGTTTGTAGCGGGTGCCAGGCGACCTCCTTTTCTTTTCTGTCTTTTCGTCTTTATTCAAGTCATCAGACAGTATTACCCTTTGACCAAAATTCTCCAATGCCTCAACGGGCAACCCTCCCGGCCTTAAAAGCACTATTTTTTCTCCCGTAACATCGATGACTGTTGACTCGACGCCAACATCGGTTGGACCGCCATCCAGTATGAGATCTATCTTGTCTCCTAAATCATCATAGACTGCCTCGGCGTTGGTTGGACTGGGCCGTCCGCTAGTGTTCGCACTAGGGGCGGCTATGGGTACACCTGATTTTTCTATTAACGCGAGCGCCACTGGATGAGAAGGCATCCTTATAGCTACCGTGTCAAGCCCTCCACGTGTAATCTCGGGAACTATCTCTTTTGACTTCATGACCAACGTCAATGGACCGGGCCAAAATGCCTTCATTAAATTTAGGGCTCTTTGGTTGCAGTAGGCGATCTTTTGTGCTGCCTGTATACTCGCTACATGCACGATCAAGGGATTGTCCTGAGGCCTTCCTTTAGCGAGAAAAATTTTTCTCACAGCCTCTTCATCTAAAGCATTTGCTCCAAGACCGTATACGGTCTCAGTGGGAAAAGCCACTAAACCTCTTTCTCTGATTTTTTCCGCGGCGAGCTTTATCACCTCAACATCGGGATTCCATTTATCTACCTTATGCACGGTAGTTCTTTTCAATTAGTTTCATCTCCAAAGACTTTTTTGCAAACATCCAAGACTTGGGGGAAATTGCCTTCGATAATGGCATTCCTAGATTTACGCGCAAGATCTAACATGAAATGGAGATTATGCCATGTGCATAATCTTGAAGCCAATATTTCTCCTGCCTTATGAAGATGTCGAATGTAAGCTCGGCTAAAATTTTTACATACGTAACAGTTGCACTTCGGATCTAGGGGGGAAAAATCTTCCCGAAGTTCAAGCCTTCGAACGTTTAAATTGCCCTTAGACGTCAAAACGGAGCCATTTCTCGCATTTCGCGTTGGTAGAACACAGTCAAACATATCCATACCTCTAGCAATCCCTTCTGTCATGTCAAGGGGATGACCAACGCCCATTAAGTAACGAGGTTTATTTTCGGGCAATACTTGATCCATTAGCTCCAAAATAGCATACATCAACTCCCTGGGCTCGCCTACGGCCAATCCGCCTATCCCGTAACCAGAAAAATCCATGTCAACCAAGGCGTCACTACAATATTTGCGCAAATTGGGAAACACCGAGCCTTGCACTATACCAAACAAGGCTTGATCCTTCCTGGAATGGGCCTGCTTGCATGACTTTGCCCACTTTATGGTCCGAAAAGTAGCTTCTTTGGCTTCATCTTCGGTTATTGGATATGGGGTGCATTCATCAAAACACATTGCTATATCGGCGCCAAGCGATTCTTCTATTGACATGACCAATGCGGGGGTTAAAAAGTGCCTGCTGCCATCAAGGTGGGACTGAAACTCAACACCTTCATCATTTACTTTGTTGAGAGAAGCCAGAGAAAAAACCTGAAAACCTCCGCTATCAGTCAAAATGGCCCTATTCCACCTCATAAACTCGTGCAAGCCTCCGGCTTTCTCAATAACATCGATACCAGGGCGCAAATATAGATGGTAAGCGTTGCACAAGATGATCCGAGCTCCCAATATCTCCAGTTCAAATGGCGCCATAGCCTTGACAGTGGCCTGGGTACCAACAGGCATGAAAGAGGGTGTCTCTATGACCCCATGGGGAGTTAGAAACCTTCCGGCTCTGGCTCCAGTGTGAGGACATTCTGCAACAATCTCATAACTAAAATAATCGTAGTTTCTCATAAATTACCATCCCAAAAGACTGATCGAATTTCTCATTACAACTTTTGCTAACTCATCAAAAGGCATGCCCCGCAGTGAAGCTATGGTCTCGTAAACATAACTAACGTTGGCCGGTTCATTTACCTTTCCCCGCAAATTTTCAGGCGAAAGATATGGAGAATCAGTTTCACAAAGAATCCTGTCCAAAGGAATGACCGTGGATACCTCCCTCAAGGCTTCATTTTTCTTATAAGTAATAGTGCATGCAAAGGAGATATAAAATCCCATATCAATTGCCCGCATTGCGTGGTCTTTATTCCCCTGAAAGCAATGCAGAACACCGCCTACTTCATGGGCGCCTTCCGACTTTAGGATAGATAGAGCCTCATCGTAAGCATCTCTTATATGACATACCAGCGGTTTTTTCACGCTTTTGGCCCACTCTATGTGCTTTACAAAGATGTCTCGCTGGGCACTTGCAGGGGAGAGGTTTCGATAATAATCCAATCCAGTCTCTCCTATGGCAAGGACGTGCTCGCTTTCACCCAAAGAAATGAGTTCTTCAGGTATTGCTCCGTTTAGCTCTTTAGCATCATGTGGATGAACGCCAACGGCAGCAAATGTCTTTATCGAAGATATCTCCTTTGCCAGCGACAAGGCTTCAAAGCTTGAGGCCTCGTCAGCTCCAACTATCAACAAGCGACTTAAACCTCTGTCAACTGCTCTTGACAGAGCATCATTGAGTCTCGACTTTAATGCTGGCATGTATATATGACAATGAGTATCAACTAGGGACACAACCGTTACAACTCCCTTACCTTAAATTAATATAGGCTCAATGCACGCGGCTTCCCAAGGGTATATCTTCGTTGTCCACAGTAAGGAGCGCCAGTTGGGATCCGTCCGGAGATTCCGCGGCCAAAAGCATTCCATTGCTTACAACTCCCCGAAGCTTAGCGGGCTTCAAGTTGCATATCACCACAATTTTTTTGCCTACAAGGTCCTCTGGGGAATAAAATTCCTTTATACCTGCGACTATCACCCTTCGCTCATATCCAAGATCAATCGACAGCTTATAAAGTTTATCGGCCCCGGGGATGGAATCGACGGCAACGATCTCTGCCACTCTAAGTTCAACCTTTTTGAAATCATCGATCGATATCTCATCTTCGTGCTCTCCTGGATCCGGTTGCAAGTCTTTTTTAGAATCTCTTTCCGCTTTTTCAATAGCCCATTTTTTTAGATCAATTCGAGGAAAAAGGACTCCCTTTTTGCTGATGGCCGTCCCCGCCGGGAAGGGCCTATCCATCGTTTCAAAGCTATCCATAGAAAGTTTATCCTTTAGGCCAAGCTGTTCCCATATCTCAAACGATTTTTCAGGCATAAAGGGAGCAATAAGAAGGGCTGTGTTTTTTAAAGCTTCACATAAGTTGAACAACACGTTGCTCAAACGATCCTTTTCGCCTTCCTCTCCCAATTTCCAGGGCATGGTTATGTCTATATATTTATTGGCCAAACCAATGTAAGCCCATATTTCCCTTAAGGCCTCGTCATAGGCAAAACGAGACATGTAGCTGTCAAATTTTTGCATCAGTCTTTTAACAGCTTCTTTTCCTATCTCGGCATCTTCCTTGGTGGGCTCAAGCATGGGTTTTGGCACAATTCCGCCAAAATATTTTACAACCATCTGTAACGTTCTAGATAGCAAGTTTCCTAGATCGTTCGCCAAATCGAAATTGATTCTCTGCACCAACGCCTTCTCCGAAAAGTCCCCGTCCAAACCGAAGGACACCTCCCTCAATAGGAAGTAACGAAAGGGATCGACACCGTAGATCTTAACAATTTCAAAGGGATCCACGACGTTGCCTCTCGATTTGGACATCTTTTCTCCTTCAACGGTCCACCATCCGTGAGCGAAGACCTGCTTCGGAGGATTGACGCCAAGCGCCAGAAGCATAGCAGGCCATACCACGCTATGAAAACGAAGTATATCCTTACCAACCAAGTGATGCACTACGGGCCAATATTTCCTCCACCTTTGTTCGTCCTCAGGATATCCGCAGACAGTCAGATAATTTATAAGGGCATCAAACCAAACGTACACTACGTGAGCATCATCGCCCGGTACTGGTATGCCCCACTTCAAAGTTGTCCTAGATACGGACTGGTCTTTGAGCCCCATCCTTATGAAGCTAACTATCTCATTGTAGCGAGATTCAGGTAAGATCGCCGTTGGATTATTCTCGTAAAACTCAAGAAGCGGCTGTTCATACTTGGACATGCGAAAGAAGTAGCTTTCTTCGGTCATCTTTTCCAAAGGCCTCTTGCAATCAGGGCAGATCATGTCTTCGCCCAATTGACTTTTCGATAC
>JGI24707J26582_10003788_pt1 | contig 10733 bp, 5 predicted proteins | sample BioPla1DNA1_FD_26582 | JGI IMG/M metagenome (IMG submission 26582) | reverse complement strand
ACTGGAAATATTATAACTGCAGGGAATATTATTTTCCAAGGTGAAGGTGAAAAGAATATAACTTATGATCCTCAAGTTATAAGAAATATATTATCCTTAAATTATAATGATTTAAAAGATGTATTTATAAAATCAGAAAGTAATAGAGAGGAAATAAAAGTAACTTCAACTTCAGAACTATATAGTGTGGATAAGTTCCTAAAAAAATCCTTATGGAGAATTGTTAAATAAAAGAGGTGGATTTATTGAGAAAAAAAACTAGGGGGTTTACTGTATTAGAACTAATAATTACTTTAAGTTTAATGGTTATAGTACTTGGAGTAGTGTATACATTTTTCTTTAGTAATAGTAAAACATTAACAACAACAGAAATAAATTCAGATCTTCAAATGGAGTCAGAAGGAATTCAAATGGAGTTATTGCAATATGGTACACAAGCTGAAGGTATAAGTGAAATAAATAATACTAAGATAACAGCTTCTAATAAATATAATTACGAAGGTTTATCTGATAATGGAAAGTTAGATATATCTCAAATAACTTTTAAAATAGGAGTAGAATATTTCAGGTTTATATATAATAGTGCAAATAATACATTAACCTTAAATAAGGTAAATGAGGCTGGAACAGTAATTTCAGATGAAAGCTTAAGGCTTCCAAGGGATTTATCAAAGAATGTTACAGAATTTAAAGTTAGACCTTTAGATTATAGGATGAAACCAAGTGGGAACTTTATGGAAACTACAGGTTTGGAAGTTTCTTTAGTATTAAATAAGAAAAAAGGACATTCAAATGTAACTATACCAATTAGCGTTATAGTTAAATTTAGAAATAAGTAATATGGAGGTGAAATATTGAATAATAAATCTAAAGTTAAGGCTATATCTATTAATATGTTAATTTTGTTTACAAGTATATTGATTTTAACTAACTTTTTTATTACACCAAAGCAGATAAAAGCAATAACTGATAGAGATACTATATCAATATTAGAAATACAACCTGAAGATAAATTTAAGCTGACAAATAAGAGTAAATGGGAAGGAGATAATAGAGAAAAAGAAAAACTTACTAATGAGTATAATGGGAAAAAAGTTGTTGTAACCCATATGACTATGCAAGAATACATTTCGAAGGTTGATGGGATAAATGGCAAATACGATATAGTGGTTATAGGCAGCTATGAAGGGAAATATAGACCACCTTTTTCATCTAAACCTGAATATCTTCCCTATGGAGATGAGATGATTAATGGACTTATTAATGGTAATAAAATTGAAAAAACTAATAAGGGGGGCGACTGGTACAAGTCGTATTTAGAGTATTACAGTGAAAATGACATAACTAATAAAAGAGCTAAGGAATTAGTAGAGATGATTAATTCTGGACAATTAGTATATATGTCTGAAGAAGCTTTTATAGCAGGTACAAAGCTAGAAAGTAATTTTAAGGAAATAAATAAAGAGAACTTTATTAAGGTGGAAGAAAAGAATATTACTATTAAAGATATAGTGGAGAAGTATATTACATCGAATATCCAATATAGACCAATTTTAACTATAAAGAATAGACCAGAAGATAATAATAGAAATATGAATTATACATTTGATATAATAGCACAAGATGATAGCCCAATTACTGTGAATTTATATTTAGATGTAAATGGAGATAGCCTATATAAAGATAAGGAATTAGTAAAGACAGTTAATTTAACACCTGTTAATAGAAAAATAGAAAATGCTAATATAAGTTATACATTGCCTAATGATTTTGTTGGGCAGTTAGAATGGAAGTTAGAGGCTGAGATAAATAAAAGTGTTACGGGGGAAAATGTAAGGTGCTACCAAACTGGTAGTATTAAGTATTCAGCTCTTAATGAAAGGAAAGCAAAGATAAGAGTATTACAAGTTTACCCAGATAAAAGAAATATATTAGATTTAAAAGAAGATAGGACTATAAAAAGTTTAATAAGTGGTTTAGGAGATTATGAAATAATAATAGATAAAATAGATGTTACAAAATTTAAGAAAGAAGCAGGAAATCAAACTAAACTTAATGGACAATACGACATGGTTATATTAGGATTTGCTGATTCCTATGGAAATTTTGATCTTACTGATAATGCTATTAGTGAATTAAAGGATTTTATTAGAACAGGACAAAGTGTAATGTTCACTCATGATACACTTACTTACAAGGTTTTGCCAAATGAAATTATTAATAATTATAAAATGGACTTTGCTAAAAAATCAACATATGCTTTTAGAGATATAATAGGGCAATCAAGATATAAGGATATTGAGTATAATCCAAGTGAAGAAGACGTTTATATGAAATATAATGTGTCTTCAGGAGAATATTCAACCAAAATTATACCACATGATGAAATTAAAGATACTTTAAAGATAACTTATGGACTATCAGATGGAATACTTAAAATGTTTGATAATAAAAATAGTAATGCATCTTATAGTGGTTCAGCAGAGCAAATATATAAAATAAACAATGGATTAATAGGGGAATACCCTTTTCAAATAGATAATATAAAAGTTGCTCAAACTCATTATCAATGGTTTCAGCTTAATTTAGAGGATGAAGATGTTGTACCATGGTTTACATTAATTAATAATGATTCTGGCTATAATAAATATGATGCAAGAAATTATTATTATACTTATTCTAAAGGAAATATAACATATTCAGGAACAGGACACAGTGGTGAATTTACTGAAAATGAGAAGAAACTATTTATAAATACTATGGTTAAAGCTTCTAGAGGAGCTAATCATGCACCAACTTTAGAAGTTATAAACTTAGATGAGAATAAGAGTATTTCTAAGAACCAATCTGAAATTGGATTTACTATAATTCCATATGATATGGATAATGATAAACTTACTACTACTATAACTATTAAAAATGACAATGGAGAAGTAGTAGGCAATCCAATTATATATCCTAATGAAAACCAAGGTGTGCCTATAAATATTTTATTGTCTAAAACTGATTATGATTTTGCTAATATGGGTAAGAAAATAACAGTAGAGATAAAATCAGAGGATCCTTTAAAAGCAAAATCAGAGGTAATTAGAAATGTAAACTTAGTTAATGATCCTACAGTTACATTAAATTATACTACTGATAAGGCTGGATATTTGAAAGGAGATACTGCTAAATTAACATTAGAAGCTATAACAAATCCAGGAGAAATTGGAAATGTGAAAATAGAGAATGTTAAGTTTACTCCTGATGAAGTTAATACTGAAAAATTTGAATTGAGTTTAAATGAAGTGATTTATAGTAATATATCTTTTGATTCATCAAGGGTTCCAAATATCAAAAATCAGTCTAAAGTTATTAATGTAACTATAAAGGATGAAGGAACTATAACAATACCAGGTAAGCTAAGTTACGATTTTAATGGAGAAAAAATCACTCAAAGCTATAACATTACTTTAATAGCTCAAATAGGTAGGGTTAATGTATCAATTAAAGATGAAAATGGACAGTTGGTTAATGGGGGCAAAATAATTGTAACCCCAAGTAATGATAAAATTCCAAGTGTAATAAGATTTAATGGGGAAATAAAAGAATTTAATGAAGTATTGTCAGGAAACTATTTATTTAGTTTAGAGCCTTTTTATATAGGGGACGTAATATATACACCTATTGAAAATACTAAAACTTTAGAAATGAAATATGACCCTGAAAATAGTATTAAGACTGTAGAATTTATAGTTACAAATAATATAGAAGAAAATGATTTTCCTAATATAGATGTATCTTTAGTATCAGCAACACCAAATCCTATTTATCCAGAAGAAGAAGTAACTTTAACTTATAAAATAGAACCAAGGAATTTTGCTAGTAAAATATTAAAAAGTGATGCTGGAGTAATAGATGAAGTCATTTTTATTACTGATATATCTAATAAAATGAAGTCTGATCAAAGATTTTCACAACTTCAAAAAGGAATTACTAATTCAATATTAAGAAAGAATAATCTTAATTTAACTAAGTTTGGATTAATTGCATATAGCGATAAAGTATTAGTTGGAGATAGAAATACTATAGACTCGCCAAAAGATGTTAGTCTAAAGTCAATAAACGAAATTAATGAACTTAAAAAGCCATTATTTAGTATAAATGATTCTGACTCTAAGGATGGATATAGACAATTATTTCAGGAAGATAGAATAAAGTTAGTTGATAGTAATGTGAGAAACATTGATGGAGCCTTAAATATGGCTAAAGATATTTTTGATAAATTTGGGGATGAAAACAAAAGGAAGGCTATAGTATTAATAAATTCTGGTGATGTTAATTATTCTAAAGAAGTAGTAAAAAAGATTAAAAATGAAGGATATAAAATTATTTCTTTAGATATAAGTGCAGCAACTAATACTAACTTACAAGAACTGCACAAAGATTTGGGAGGAATAATAAATGATGAAGAAAATCAAAGTGATTATTTAGTTGGTAATTATAATGATGGTAAAGATTATAATGATGTCAATAATGACATGTCAAAAGTTGAGGAAAGATTACTTGAAGGGATTAGATTTGGCTCTTATAGTAATATAAACCCTAAATTACATTTTGATTTAAATGATAACTTTGAGTATGTTCAAGAATCTAATAGTGAGAATATATCTATTAACAATTATAAGGAAAATAATTTATCTTTTAATATGGTATCTTCAATTAATTACAGGTATAGTGGAGAATTAATAGATGATAAGTATAATTATAATGCAGATGATCGAATGATATCCTTCAAAGTAAGACCGAAGGAAGGCAAGACTGGAAGCTTGAGCTTTGGTATTAATATAGAACCTTCTGATTTAAAGAATTTTATGAGTTATACTAAATTTAATAAATCTGAAAATAAGGTTCCAATATTTACTCCTAATATTAGTGTATATGAGAGTATAAAAAATATAAGCCATGGATTATATAATGGAATTGAAAATGGGAAATTAGAAATCCAAGAAAGTAATAAAGGAGAAAATTTTAAAATAGCACAAGACTCAACAGTAACCTTTGGCTCTAAATTTACCCTGGTTGGAAATAGCGCTAATTTTGAATTAAATATATCTGATAAATTTAAGACTATGGATACAAATGATATTAAGATATATAGAGTTTCAAAAGATTTATCAGAAGGTAATAAATTAATTCCGATAGTAAGTGGAGTTATAGGAATACAAGGAAATAATAACTTCAAAATATCTATTAATAATGTAAAAGAAGATAATAATGATTTAGAAACAGAAATATTAGTTATATATCAAGGAAGAGTTAAAGAGGGACTTGGAAGTAAACAAATATTAATAAATGAAATTAAATTTAGTAATATTTCAAAGGATGTTATTATATCTACTCCGGATGTTATTATATCTACTCCAAATACAATGGATGGAAGTCCAAGCTTACCAGATTTATTCTAAAAGTTATATATAAATAAGTTTTAAGAGGATTGCTAGATGCAATCCTTTTTTAATATTTATGGTTTAATAAATATTCTAAGTGAAATATGAAAATATAATATCCAATAAACAAAATAATTGAAATGTAAATTGCAAACTTGTTGACAATAACATAGTAGAGATATATAATATCTATAAATTTAGAAAAAAGAACAGAAAGTTTACTCGTATATCCCCTGAATATGGCAGGGAGTTTCTACCGGAAACCTTAAATTTCCGACTATGAGTGATTTTAATATACCATACTATATTTTTATATATAGTATTTTAGGCATATTGACTTCACTTAGAAAGTTAATATGCTTTTTTATATATGGCTAAACTTTACACATAAAATAATATTAAATACACAAAATAAGATAAAATACTTAAATACAAATGAAATATAACAGAAATACAGATGAAAGTAAAATTGCAATATATACAAATTATGCAAGAAAAANATTATTTTAAGGNGGAAGGATAATGGCAAGAATTTTAAAAACAGCTTACACTTTTGATGATGTACTATTAGTACCAAACAAATCAGAGGTTTTACCAAATGAGGTTTCTTTAAAAACAAAATTAACAAAGAAGATTACTCTAAATATTCCATTAATGAGTGCAAGTATGGATACTGTAACAGAATCTAAAATGGCTATTGCAATTGCAAGAGAAGGCGGTATTGGAATAATACATAAAAATATGACAATTGAAGAGCAAGCAAGAGAAGTAGATAGAGTAAAAAGACAAGAAAATGGAGTAATTACAGATCCAATATTTTTATCAGAAGAGCATACTATAGAAGATGCTAATGAGCTTATGGCAAGATACAGAATTTCAGGTGTTCCAATAACTAGAGGAACAAAATTAGTAGGAATAATAACCAATAGGGATATAATTTTTGAAACAGACTATACTAGACCCATTTCAGAAGTAATGACAAAAAGCCCATTAGTTACAGCAAAGGAAGGGACAAACTTACAGGAAGCCCTTCAAATATTAAAAAAGCATAAAATTGAAAAACTTCCTTTAGTTGATGATGAAGGTAACTTAAAGGGATTAATAACTATAAAAGATATAGAAAAGGCCAAAAAGTTCCCAAATGCAGCAAAGGATGAAAGGGGCAGGCTTTTATGTGGAGCAGCAGTTGGAATAACCAATGATATGATGGATAGAGTTTCAGCTTTAGTAAAGGCGCAGGTTGATGTTATTACCTTAGATACAGCTCACGGCCATTCAAAGGGAGTTATGGAAGCAATTAAGAAAATAAAATCAGTTTATCCAAATCTTCAAATAATAGCAGGTAATGTAGCAACAGCAGAAGCAACTAGAGATTTAATAGAAGCTGGAGCAGATTGCGTTAAGGTAGGTATAGGACCAGGATCAATTTGTACAACAAGAGTAGTTGCAGGTGTTGGAGTTCCTCAATTAACAGCAGTAATGGATTGCGCTGAAGAAGGAAGAAAATATGGAGTTCCAGTTATTGCAGATGGAGGCTTAAAATACTCAGGAGATATAGTTAAGGCTTTAGCTGGAGGAGCATGTGCTGCTATGATGGGATCAATATTTGCAGGCTGTGAAGAAGCACCTGGAGAATTAGAAATATACCAAGGAAGAAGCTATAAGGTTTATAGAGGAATGGGTTCCCTTGGAGCAATGGCAAAGGGATCAAGTGATAGATACTTCCAAAACGGAACTAAAAAGTTTGTACCAGAAGGTGTAGAAGGAAGAGTAGCCTTTAAAGGACCTGTTTCAGAAACAATTTATCAATTATTAGGTGGAATAAGATCAGGAATGGGATACTTAGGTTCTGCAAATTTAGAAGAATTATACGAAAANGCAACTTTTGTAGTTCAAACTGCATCAGGATTTAAAGAAAGCCATCCCCATGATGTTAATATAACTAAGGAAGCACCGAACTATAGCAAATAGCCTGCGGCTATTTGCTATGCACAATTCAAAATGCAAAATGCACAATTGAGGATGATTTTCAGATTGAGTTGAAAAGCTAAAAATATATTTATTTACAATGATTTGTTTATGTTTAATTTATTACTGTTATTGAAATACTAATTATGACAGATTAGAAAGCTACGGATTATTATTAAAATTATTATTCTATAATTCGTAATATGGTGAACTATTTTAAATAAAAAATAAAATTTGTACTTATATTTCCTCTTGCTTTATGTTATAATGATTTAGCTAAGAAATTTTAGTTGTTTAAAAATGGAGGTTACTCATGAAAAAAGAGTTAGTTTTAGTTATTGACTTTGGTGGACAATATAATCAATTAATAGGAAGAAGAGTGAGGGAAGCTGGAGTTTATTGTGAAGTTCATCCTCACACTTTAAGTGTTGATAAAATTAAGGAAATGAATCCAAAAGGAATAATATTCACAGGAGGACCTAATAGTGTTTATAGTGAAGATTCTCCTTTATGTGATAAATCNTTGCTAGAAGCTGGAATACCTATTCTTGGAATATGCTATGGATCACAATTAATGGCACATGTGCTTGGAGGAAAGGTTACTACAGCTCCTGTAAGTGAATATGGAAAGACAAGTGTTGAGATAAATACAGAATCTAAGCTTTTCAAAGGCCTTTCATCACCTACAATTTGCTGGATGAGTCATACAGATTANATAGAAAAGGCTCCAGAGGGATTTAAAGTAGTAGCTACTACAGAAGTATGTCCAGTTGCTGCTATGGAGTCTGAAGAAAAGAAATTATATGCAGTTCAATTCCATCCAGAAGTTCTACATACAGAAGAAGGAGCAAAGATGATATCAAACTTCTTATATAATGTTTGCGAATGTTCCGGAGATTGGAAAATGGATGCTTTCGTAGAAAGAACTATTAAAGAAATACGTGAAAAGGTTGGAAATGGTAAAGCTTTATGTGCATTATCAGGTGGTGTTGATTCATCAGTAGCAGCAGTTTTATTATCAAAAGCTATTGGAAGCCAATTAACATGCGTATTTGTTGACCATGGTTTACTTCGTAAGAATGAGGCAGATGAAGTTGAAGAAGTATTTGGACCAAATGGACCATATAACCTAAACTTTATTCGTGTAAATGCTCAAGAAAGATTCTACGAAAAATTAAAGGGAGTAGAAGATCCAGAGACAAAGAGAAAAATAATTGGTGAAGAATTTATTAGAGTATTTGAAGAAGAAGCTAAGAAAATTGGAGCGGTAGATTTCTTAGTACAAGGAACTATTTATCCAGATATTATAGAAAGTGGACTTGGAAAATCAGCAGTAATAAAATCACACCATAACGTTGGAGGACTTCCTGACTATGTAGATTTTAAAGAAATAATAGAACCCTTAAGACTATTATTTAAAGATGAAGTACGTAGAGCTGGTTTAGAACTTGGCTTACCTGAAAAATTAGTTTACAGACAACCATTCCCAGGACCAGGTCTAGGAGTACGTATAATAGGTGAAGTAACAGCAGAAAAAGTTAGAATTGTTCAAGATGCAGATGCAATCTATAGAGAAGAACTTGAAAAGGCAGGAATTCACAAAGGAATAGGTCAATACTTTGCAGCCCTTACTAATATGCGTTCTGTAGGAGTAATGGGAGACGAAAGAACTTATGATTATGCAATAGCACTTCGTGCAGTAGAAACAACTGATTTCATGACAGCAGAATCAGCTAATCTTCCATGGGAAGTACTTGGAAAAGTAACAACTAGAATTGTAAATGAGGTTAAAGGTGTAAATAGAGTACTATATGATTGTACAGGAAAACCACCAGCAACTATCGAATTTGAATAAAAAGTATAAAAGGTTCCCCTAAGAGGGAGCCTTTTATACTTTGAATTATTTTTACATGTTTTTGAAAATATGTTATTATATTATAAAGGTCCATGTGTTTTATAAAAGGTTAGCAAAACTTGGAGGGATGTATATGTTTAAAAAAATAGCTTCAGATGCTTTGGGTCTAAGTGATATTGGAAAAATAATTGATAAAAAGGATTTTAATAAAGTAGATGCAGATGACTATATAATGCATGAAGACGGAGAAGAAATATTTTTCCTTATAAAATCAANAACTGATGAATACTGTTTTACCAANCTAGCTCTTATTCATGTAGATGGAACATCTGCTGTAAGTAAAAAGAGATTAGTAAAAAGATATGATTACTATAGAAGCCCTATAAGCAATGTAAGTATAGAAACGGCAGGAACTATAGATTTAGATTGCGAAATTAAATTTACTATTGGAGGAGCTAAGTTTTCTATTGATGTAGACAAAAACCAAATAGAGCAGTTGAAGGATTTATATAAAGCATTAGTTAGGATAGGATATATAATAGAAGAAAATGAAATAATGCTTAAGAAATCCGAAGAAACACTAACTATAGCAGCAAATGCATGCAGATCAGGTAAAGTTGCAGAAGGAGATGCATCAGAAATATTTAAAATATTAATGAATATGCATTTAATTGGACAAAAACAAATAGAGAAAATTATATTAAAAAAGATTTTACAGAAGTATTTAAAAACTACATTAATAATTAGCGAAGTAATGTAGAATGTACAATGAAGTATAAAATATGGTTATAACAGGGAAAAAGTTTGTAGGGTTATTGGGAAAGAAGAGTCAATGTTTTATAGCATTGGCTTTTGTAATACATTAAAGAATAAATGAAATACAAAAGATATTTATAAAGGTGGTGTAATTGTAGAGATTTATTCATGCTATAAAATTTATCTTAATTGAAAACTGAAAACTGAAAACTGATAACTGAAAACTGATAACTGAAAACTGATAAATGGGGGGAATGTTATTTGAAAGTAATATTAGTTAATGGAAGTGGACATTTAAAGGGATGTACTTATACTGTATTGCAAGAGGTAGCAAAGGAATTAGAAAAGGAAAATATTGAAACAGAAATATTTCAATTAGGAAATAAACCAATTGCAGGGTGCATTGGGTGCGCTGCTTGTAGAAAAACAGGTGAATGTTTTAGAAATGATATAGTTAATGAATTTTTAGAAAAGGCAAAAGATGCAGACGGTTTTATATATGGATCACCTGTTCATTATGCAGCTATTTCTGGAATGTTAACTTCATTTTTAGATAGAGTTTATTATAGCGGAAGTAGTTTGTTTGCAAATAAGCCTGGAGCTGCAGTAGTTAGCTGCCGTCGTGGGGGAGCAAGTGCAGCCTTTGATCAAATAAATAAGTACTTTACAATCAATCGCATGCCTATTGTTTCTTCTCAATATTGGAATTCAGTTCATGGAAA
>JGI24707J26582_10003786_pt1 | contig 10734 bp, 8 predicted proteins | sample BioPla1DNA1_FD_26582 | JGI IMG/M metagenome (IMG submission 26582) | reverse complement strand
TTGGAGAAATTGCCTAATGAGGAGTCTTTAGCAAAAAAAGCAGTTCTAGAAGCTTATTTGCCATGGTCAGAAACTGTACAAGCAAATTGTAAATAAAAAAAAGAATCTCCAGAGCCGAGTGACTTTGGAGATTTTCAATATACCTCGTTATTGGGCGCTTACGATAAATCTACAACTTGTGTCTTTTTCATTATTGATTGTTATTATTGGTAGCGCCATTATTGCTATTGCCGTTGTTATCATTTTCATTCGGCGAAGAGGCCCCATTATTATTCGTTGTATTGTTTGTATTGCCATTTCCGTTATTATTTTGGTTGCTATTTCCATTATTATTTTGGTTGCCATTTGCACCATTATTTTGTCCTGGATTATTCGGTTCTACTACAGCTGTTGTATCTTCAGAAGAGGTAGTGGTTGCTTGATTATCTTCAGTTTTTGATTCTTCTGTTGTCGTTGAACTTTCAGCTTTTGTACTTGATGGCTGGGTTGGCGTATTCGCTTTTTTGGCTTGAGAATAGCTTTTTGAATTGGTGAAATACAATTCTCGTCCATATCGTACAAGTCCTGATGGCATCTTCCAATCCTTGCTTTCATTGCCATCTGTCATATAGCTCATCAACTCACGATACACATCTGAGGCAACTTGTGAAGAATCATCGGTTATTGGTGTTTTACGATCATTATAACCAGTCCATACAGCTAATGAATAATTAGGTGTATAGCCGACAAATGAAATGTCAGGATAGGCACCTCTTGAAGTATCAATATTGGCTAATTCTTCAGTTGTATAGTTTGAAGTACCGGTTTTCCCTGCTTGAATTAACCCACTAATTTGTGCATTTGTCCCTGTACCATATGTGATAACATCTTTTAGAATATCGGTAATCATATAAGCCGTAGTTGATTCCATTGCTTTTGTACCATTTGCTTCAAAAGCTTCTTCTGTACCATCTTGATAGACAATTTTATTTACATATTGTGGTTCATAGTAAGTACCACCATTCGCAAAAGCAGCATAAGCAGCGGCCATTTTCAGACTAGAAACACCATACTTAGTACCATCTTGCTTGCCTGTATTACTAGAAATCGCATTAAATTGTTGTAAATCAGAATAATCGATATTTAGTCCATTCAAGAATTTCTTCACATTTTTAACACCTACATCCATAAACAATTTAGCAGCAGGAACGTTTCTTGAAAGGTATAAAGCTTTACGCAAAGTCATTGTGCCATAATATTGATTATCCCAGTTTTTTAATTGAATATTGGTTCCAGCATAAGTGTAAGGTTCATCAACTATTGTTTTTCCTGTTGAGTATTTTAAATATTCAAAAGCGGGACCGTAATCAGTTATTGGTTTAACTGTTGAGCCAAAATCTCGTGAAGTACTTACAGCTAAGTTATAACCTAAAATTGTCCCAGCCGGAATATTACGTCCACCAATCTGTGCAAGAACCTTACCAGTATGCACATCCATTAATGTCGCAGCGACCTGCATATTTTTATCAGGATAGTAGACATAGTTTTCAGAATTCACAATTTCATATAGTCGTTTTTGAGCATTCACATTTAAATTAGTATAAACTTTTAGGCCATCTGTATAAATATTTTTTCCAGTTTTTGACTTCACTTCATTAATGACTTCTTTGATGTAGTTATCATAATACTTCCAATCAGCGTTTTGCGTGGCAGGGGTAGTAAGTAAACCATCATTAATTGGGGTTGCCACAGCTTGTTCATAGTCAGATTTACTGATTTTTTTATTTTGATACATGGTTAGCAAAACAATGTCTCTACGTTTTTTTGCTGAATCTGGATTGGCATATGGATCAAACAAGGTAGGGGCGTTTGGTATGCCAGCTAATAACGCAGTTTGTGGTAAGGTTAATTGGTCTAAAGGCTTACCATAAAAAGCTTTCGAAGCAGTTTGCATCCCATAAATACCATTTGACATATAGACTTTATTAATATAGTAAGTCAATATCTCTTGTTTAGATTTCATACGTTCTAATTTAATTGCTAATACGGCTTCTTGTGCTTTTCGCTTTAAAGTTTGATCTGATGCTTTAGTAGAGAAGAATGATAATTTAATCAATTGTTGTGTTAACGTACTTCCTCCTTGTAATCCACCGGAACGTACATTAGAAACCAGTGAGCCAACGATACGAATTGGATCTACACCGATATGTTTATAAAATCTTTTATCTTCCACTGACACAACCGCATCAGCAAGTTGTTGTGGAATCTCAGTTGCACTGATTTTTTCACGATTTTCAGCACCGATATCTGTAATTTTTTCACCGTTTGCATCATAAATGATTGATGAGACAGTCGTATCTAAGGATTGGTCTGTTAATTCTGGCGCATCTTTTGCATAGAAAAAGAATAGACCGACACCCGCTAAGAATAATACAAGACAAGCAGCAAACACAATACCGATTAGTTTCACAAATAATGAGCCGCTTGAATTTTGCTTAGATTTTTTATTCATCGGTTTTTTTTGATGGTGTTTGGCCTTTCTAGTCGAGGTTTGATTTGCCATTTCTGTGTTCTCCTTTATTTTCTAAAAATTGTTTAACCGCTGCTAAATAATCAATTCGAGGAGCGATTTTCATGGTAATTTCAATTCCTTTTGCTTCTATTTCGTTTAGCGTAATCGATTTTCTCTGTTGCTCTTGACTATCCCATTTTTCAATTAATGTCTTTGCATCTAGAAAAAAACAACGCTTCAAAGCACTAAAATAAAGCAATACAAAACAAATTCCGCCTTGGAGTAAACAATTTCTCATATGCTCAATCTGATGAGAATGGAAATTTTTTAAAGGAAATGAAGTTTTATTTTGGGTAGCTTTTGCCTCAAAATCAAGATAATATCCTTGATAAACCCCATTATAATCTGTAGTTGAAGCTTCTTTAAAATAGGCTTCTTTGATTGTTGCTGCACTACGTTTGGGGTAGTCGACTTTCACAATTTGAATGGGGGTGGGCTTTTTATGTATGACAGCAATTTGTTTATTTAAGTAATATTCATTACTTTCATTAATAGCCTCTTCAAAACGCATCCCACGATTAGCAAAAGTGAGTTGCGATTTTTTTGCTGACTTCCATTCTGTCTTGTGATAAACTTTTCCATTGGGATAATGAAAGTTCATAAATTTCACACTCCTGAAACTATTATACCAAAAAATAAAATAGAAAGAAAAGTGTAGATGAAAAAACGGAAAATTATTGCCATCACTGGATATCGTAATTATGAATTAGGGATTTTTCAAGCAAAAGACCCGAAATTAGCAATACTTTATAAATTTATTAAACATTCTTTACGACAATTAATAGATAATGGTGCACAATGGTTTATCATAGGCGGTAATTTAGGGGTTGAATTGTGGAGTGCACAGATGGCTTTTGAATTAAAAAATGAGGGATATGATATTCAGATAGGTGTCTTACTACCTTTTCAAAATTTTGGCGAAAATTGGCAAGGTTATAATCAACAAACATTTGAAGAAGTCATCCAACAGGCAGACTATCTCAATTTTGTTAGTCAAAAAACTTATTCTGATCCTTCACAATTAAGAAATCATTCCCAATTTATTGTGTCACATGCCGATGTAATGTGGGCAATTTATGATAAAGAATTTCCTGGCAAATCCCAATATTTACTGAAAGAATGGGAACAAACAGGAAAAGAATTAATACTAAATTCGATGGATGACTTACAAATTTTTGCAAATGACCTCTTTGAAGAAGGGTAAATGATAAGAATTAGCTTTTTGGTTAAATTTTTATGAAAAACAATAGAAATTTTCTAGAAATTGTTTGCTTTTATTTATGGTTTTATATAGAATAGAAAAAGAAGTGTGGACAAAAGAGACTATGAGGTGAAAATAATGGCAAAGTATAACTACAAAGCAATTGATATTTTTAATAAAGAATTCAAAGTAAAAATGAGAGGATTCGATCCAGATGAAGTGGATGAATTCCTAGATAATATTATGAAAGACTATGAAACTTTCAATAAAGAAATCCTTGCATTACAAGAAGAAAATGACCGTTTAAATGCTAAAATTAACCAATTAAATAAGAGTCAAGCAGTAATGTCAAAAATCCAACCTGAAAGCCAAAAGAGTCAAACAGTAACAAATTTTGATATTCTTAAACGCTTATCAAATCTTGAAAAAGAAGTCTTCGGTAAAAAATTAGATCAAGAAGTGACGATTGAACCTTCATCTTCTTTAAGTAGTTTGAGTGCTAATTATACCAATAATGATGATGAAAATGATTTAGACAAAACACGTCTATTTTAATGAATTTAATTGTGGTTTTCGGATAATCGCGGGGTATTCTTTACCCTGAGGAAAGTCCATGCTCACACAAGCTGCGATGCTTGTAGTGTTCGTGCTTAGCGAAACAATAAGCTAAGGTATAGTTTTACTATAACGGCGGAAGTAATGGCTAAGGAAATTTCTATGCCAGAGAATTCCTTAACGTGCCACAGTGACGATAAATAAGAGAAATCTTATTGTGAAACGGGTAAACCCCTCGAGTGAGCAACCCAAATTATGGTAGGGGCGCCTTTTGGACGGAAATGAACGGATCAAAGGGGCATTGAATGCAGATAGATGATTATCCATATCTTATTTCCCTGGATAAGATAGGACAAAACATGGCTTATAGAAAATCACAATAAACAGGGTTTGGCTGACAGTGGTTCAGCCGTTTTTTTTAGTAAAATTTAGGAGGAAATTATGCAAAAAGAGCAGACTTTTCAATTAATTGCAACTGCAGCAAGTGGGTTAGAAGCATTAGTCGGAAAAGAATTACGAGAAATGGGCATTGCATGTCAAGTAGAAAATGGCCGTGCTAGATTTCGTGGAAATATGGAGACAATTGCTAAAACGAATCTATGGTTGAGATGTGCAGATCGTGTCAAAATTGTAGTTGGCGAGTTTGAAGCAACCAGTTTTGACGAATTGTTCAATAAAGTAAAAAGTTTACCTTGGGAAGATTATCTACCTTTAGATGCAAATTTTCCTGTAGAAGGTAAATCAATTAAATCAAAATTGTTTAGTGTTTCTGACTGCCAAGCGATTACAAAAAAAGCTATTGTCAATCGTTTGCGTGAATATTATCATCGACCAAATCATATGCCACTTCCTGAAACAGGGGCATTATATAAATTAGAAGTCGCTCTGTTGAAAGATAAAGTGACCCTCACACTTGATACCACCGGACCAAGTTTATTTAAACGAGGATATCGTCTGGATAAAGGGGGCGCGCCGTTAAAAGAAAATATGGCTGCTGCAATGATCATGTTAACGAATTGGCGAAAAGATCGTCCTTTTATCGATCCAGTATGTGGTTCTGGAACATTATGTATCGAAGCAGCTTTAATCGGTCACAATATTGCACCTGGCTTTAATCGTGAATTTGTCTGCGAAACATGGAGTTGGTTTGATCAGGATATTTTCGAAAAGGTTCGTACTGAAGCGGATGAACAAGCGGACTATGACGTTGAACTAGATATTTTGGGAATGGATATTAATGAAAACATGATTGAAATTGCCAAACAAAATGCACTCGAGGCTGGACTTAGCGATTCAATTACCTTCAAACAACAAGCTGTTAAAGACTTTAAAACAGATAAAGAATATGGTGTAATCGTTGCGAATCCGCCTTATGGAGAGCGTTTAGGTGAGCGCGATACTGTTAGAAAACTTTATCGCGAAATGGGGCAAGTCATGAAACCACTAACGACTTGGAGCAAATATATATTAACAAGTGATTTAGCTTTTGAAGAATTTTATGGGCAAAAAGCAACTAAAAAACGAAAACTATATAATGGGGCGTTAAGATGTGATTATTTCCAATATTGGGGAACACGGCCACCTAGAACAGAGAAGAAGGAGGAGATAAAATGAGTTTTGCAGCCTTTCAATTACAAGATTATTTATTGACTGCGATTGCGGATAAGGGATTTAAACAACCTACAGAAGTGCAAGAACGATTAATACCTGTCATTCAAGCTGGTCGCAGTGTTGTGGGACAGTCTCAAACAGGAACAGGGAAAACCCATACCTTTTTATTACCGATTTTTAATCAATTAGACTTGGAACAACAAAATGTGCAAGCCGTTATTACAGCGCCTAGTCGAGAATTAGCTACTCAAATTTATCAAGCGGCCAAACAATTAGCTGATTTTTCTGGTGAAGAAATTTCAATTATGAATTTTGTTGGTGGGACGGATAAATTACGTCAAGTAGAACGATTAGCCACTAAACAACCGCATATCGTTATTGGTACACCAGGGAGAATTTTGGATTTAGTCACTTCAGGGGATTTATTGATTCATACCACGCAAGTTATGGTTGTTGATGAAGCTGATATGACTCTAGATTTAGGATTCCTAGCTGATGTTGATCAAATTGCCGGTAGAATGCCAGATAATTTACAAATGCTTGTATTTTCAGCTACAATTCCTGAAAAATTACGTCCATTTCTGAGAAAATATATGAACAATCCTTTAATTGAAGAAATTAAACCCAAGACGGTCATTTCAGAAACAATTGATAACTGGTTAATTTCAACTAAAGGTAAAGACGTGAACCAAATTATTTATCAATTATTAACAATTGGACACCCTTATTTGGCGATTGTATTTGCGAACACGAAACAAAGAGTAGATGAAATCAGCCAATATTTGAAAAACCAAGGATTAAGTGTCGCAACGATTCATGGCGATATCTTACCTCGTGAACGTAAACGCGTCATGAAGCAAATTCAAAATTTAGACTTTCAATATGTTGTCGCAACCGATTTAGCTGCACGCGGTATTGATATCGAAGGTGTATCTCATGTTATCAATGCCGAGATACCGGATGATTTAGAGTTCTTTATTCATCGTGTAGGAAGAACTGGTCGGAATCAATTACCAGGCACAGCTATCACTCTTTACGAACCAAGTGATGAAAGAAAAATTAATGAAATTGAAGCACTAGGTATTACTTTCAAACCAAAAGAAATCAAGAATGATGAGGTCGTTGATTCCTATGATCGTAATCGTCGTCAAAAACGTGAAAAAAAACGCGATGAGTTAGATACGACATTGATTGGCTTAGTGAAGAAGAAAAAGAAAAAAATTAAGCCTGGCTATAAGAAGCAAATTCAACGAGAAATTGAGAAATCAAATAAACAAAAACGTAAAATGGAACGTCGACAAAAAGGACGTACTGCAAGAAAACACAAGAAAAACTCAAGTATATAATCTAAACAGTCTCCCATTTGTATGCGGAGGCTGTTTTCATTTTACGAAATTTTTTTAAAATCATTCATCCGATTAATGTCAAGTATGTTATAATGTGAGCATGTATAAAGGTTTTGGGAGTGATTACATGAAGGTTATCGATGCTTTGGACTGGTCAAATTGGAAAAATTATTCTGTGAGCACTAAAAGAGATTTATTTAGTCAAATACTGGCTTATTATGTCAGTCCCCTCAAACAAGTAAGCAATATTACATTGAGCCAGTTTGAATTAGCAGGTGTAAAATGCGAAACTTTTGAAGTCAATTTAGATGAGGAAACTTTTGTCTTTTTACCAGGAAAAAAAGGCGCCATTTTAGGTTGGGATTCTGGTACACAGCCTTTACCTGCATTCTATTGGGATATGAAAAATGCTATTTATACGAAAAAGGTGCAAGACTATCAAAAAAATTATGGTTTACAAACAACCGAAGAATGGGATGTTTTTATTAATGAATCAACTTCAAGTTTACGACAAGTAGATGTTGCGCCAATGTTAGTGGCAAAATATGCTTTACCAGTCGGCTGTAGTTATTTAGGTGAATTTCAAGCAGTAACGGGTGAATTTGTTGGGACAGTAGATGAATTTGCAAAGTTTGAAGAGCAAATCAAGCAAGCATTAACGCCGCCACAAAATTTTGAAGACTCTTTATTTTTTGAGTTTCCTAATGAATTATTTCATGAAAATCAATTTTATGCCAAACTAAATCCTGAACTAGAAAGCTACACTATATTTTCTCATCAACTCTGTACCCAAGAACAATTACGTAAAAGTTTGCAAAAAGAAGTCATGGATTTAATGAATGAAGACCAATGGGAATATGCGATAGGTGGTACGACTCGACGATTATTTAGATGGGGGAATGAGCTGTTAGAAGACCATTCATTTTGGAAAAACCAAATACATAAAATCGTGAGTCGGCCGAATATGTTTGGTTTAAGTTTTGCTGGAGATTTGAAGCAATTTGAGATTACTGCTGATCAACAATTAAAACTAGACCAATGGGAATATTGCCAAGTCCCACTTTTAGATTATCTACCACTATCAACTTACTATCGTCCTAGAAAATCTATTTCGCCTTTTGAAGTTCTTTCGCCTAAAGATTATACTTATCGTAAGGCAATCATTATTGAAGCATAATTAAATAATTTTTTTAACATTTTAATTTGTATTTAGGGGATGAAAATGCTAGTATTATCTAGTAATTGTTATTTTTTAGGAGGATGAGGATGGATAAAAAAATTCTGAAAATTATTATTACACTTTTACTAATGGTTTCTGTATCTGTTATTTGTATTTTCGGGTATAAATATTCTCAACGTCATACAGATACACAATCAAAAGATGTCATTGAAAATTTTGTTGAAAATGTAGACCAACAATATGCCCAAGTGAATAAAAAAGTAGCAGCAGGTTACTTAAACAAAGAGAAGATATTCCTGGCTACAGATCTAGATCAAAAGAAATTAGATGATATTCAACAAAGTATCAATAATTTTGAAAATGAATATAATGCAGCTTTGGCTAATCTAAAAAGTTTGAATTCTGATGATTTAGCGTCTTATCAATCACAAGTTCAAGCTGAAAAAGATAAAGTAAATCAATTACTAACAAACTTCCAATCATTACAAAAGAAATTTGCTAGTCAAAAAGCAATCAATGGTTTATTTGAACATCCATTTCTGACAGGTGATAAGCAAAATAAGGAAGTATTGATTACGGCGTCTTTAAAGCAAGCTGATTTTGATCAAGTGAAAAAAGCAAATTATACGAAAGATGCCAAAGATGATTATCAAAAAGCATTAAATCAAGGGTTAGATATTGCTGAAGGACAAATCAAAGCTGTGACTCAAGCCAAAGACCTATATAACCAATTATATAAAGATAAAACTGTGACTGAACAGGCAAATCAAGCAAGCTTAGATCAGGTGAAACAATTGATTGGTCAAATTAAAAATCCAAAAATCAGAGATAGTTTTACGGAAGGCTTACAAGCAATTGAGGCAACAGTCCAAGCCCAAGCAACCACACAAACAGAAACAACAACTGATTCAGCTACAAACACTGATGGCACAATGAATCAAGATACAACGATATACAATTATACGCCAAATAATGGAGGAGCTAGTACTGGTGGACAACCGTATAATCCAGCTCCTACGCAACAACCAGATCCTACACCACAGCCAGATCCACAACCCGAAAAAGATAGTGGAGGTGCTAGTACTCCATTAACTGATGATGAATTCAATGAAAATGGAGAAACAGATATCACATGGTAAATATGAAAAATCATTGACATCTTATACAAAATTACCTATACTATGAAAAGTAAAGGATATGGTATTTAAGATAGTTGTTCTAGAGAGTCTTATGGTGGTGGAAGTAAGATACAGCCGTTAAATATTGCTCCCTTTATTCCATTGGTAGAAATATCAACGTGAATCTAGCGTTAATAGATATAAAGAGGTAATGATCAGACATCATTGCAAGCAGGGTGGTACCGCGAGTTTCGTCCTTGCATGCAGTGATGTCTTTTTAATTTTAAAGAAAGTAGGAGAATTATGAAAGAATTATCTAGTGCTCAAGTGCGCCAAATGTTTTTAGACTTTTTTAAATCAAAAGGTCACAATATCGAACCAAGTGCATCTTTAATCCCAGTTAACGACCCAACACTATTATGGATTAACTCTGGGGTTGCGACATTAAAAAAATATTTTGACGGTTCAATTGTTCCTGAAAATCCAAGAATTACCAATGCTCAAAAATCTATTCGTACCAATGATATTGAAAATGTGGGTAAAACAGCCCGTCACCATACCATGTTTGAAATGTTAGGAAACTTTTCAATTGGTGATTACTTCAAAACAGAAGCCATTCACTGGGCTTGGGAATTTTTAACTTCACCTGAATGGATGGCCTTTGATCCAGAAAAACTTTATGTGACTGTTTATCCAAAAGATACAGAAGCAAAACGTATTTGGCATGAAGAAGTTGGTCTACCTAAAGATCATATCGTGGAAATTGAAGATAATTTCTGGGATATTGGTGCTGGTCCAAGTGGTCCGGATACAGAAATTTTCTATGACCGTGGTCAAGAATTTAACAATGTGGCTGAAGATGACCCAGAAAACTATCCTGGGGGCGAAAATGAACGTTACTTAGAAATTTGGAATCTTGTCTTTTCAGAGTTCAATCATAAACCAGATGATACTTATGAACCACTTCCACATAAAAACATTGATACAGGGATGGGGCTTGAACGAATGGTTTCTATCGTCCAAAATGCACCAACTAACTTCGAAACTGACCTGTTTATGCCAATCATTAAAGAAGTGGAAAAATTAAGTGGTAGTGTTAAATACGGACAATCACCATTAACAGATATTTCCTTTAAAGTAATTGCTGACCATATTCGTGCCTTATCTTTTGC
>JGI24707J26582_10003781_pt1 | contig 10738 bp, 11 predicted proteins | sample BioPla1DNA1_FD_26582 | JGI IMG/M metagenome (IMG submission 26582) | reverse complement strand
GATAATTATTCAAGATATTTGAAAAAGTCAAATTGAAGTTATATCTTTGCAGTCCAAAATTAAAAAAAATAATTAAAAAAATAAATATGATAATTGTACCAGTTAAAGAAGGTGAGAATATTGAGAGAGCTCTTAAGAGATTCAAAAGAAAGTTTGATAGAACCGGAGCTATGCGTGAAATTCGTTCGCGTCAATCATTTACAAAGCCTTCTGTTTTAAAACGAGAGCAGAAAATGAAAGCTGAATATATTCAGCGTCTTAAGCAAGACGAAGAGTAATATCTCTGAAATTTTGTTGAGAAAGTGTCTTGTTTGTCTTCTTTTATTTGTAAATTCGTATTACAAAGAGGATGAATAAGACATTTTTTATGCAAAATTATATAAACCGTTTTTTAAATCATTTGAGTGTAGAAAAAAATGTTTCAAATCATACTATTACTGCATATAGTAAAGATTTGGAGCAGTTTGTTCTTTTTTTATCTACTTTTAATAATAGTATAGAGAGTTTTTCTGACGTGTCGCCTAAGGTGGTTCGTCAATGGGTTGTTGATTTGCATGAAAATGAAATGACTCCACGTACTATTCATAGGAAAATATCTTCCGTAAGATCTTTCTACAAATATCTTCAAAGGCAACAAGTCTTAGAGGACAATCCTTTATTATATATTCCATTGCCAAAAATTCCAAAAAAACTTCCTTTATTTGTTAGAGAATCAGAGATGGAGGCTTTGTTAGATAGTTTTGATTATGACAAAGATTATCCTAGTATTCGTAATAAATTAATAATAGAGTTGTTTTATGGAACAGGGATTAGGCTTTCAGAGTTGGTTAATTTGAAGGTCAAAGATGTTGATTTACAATCAAAAGTTGTAAAAGTTATAGGAAAAGGGAATAAAGAGAGAATAATTCCGTTAACAAATGAATCTATTCGATTGTTAAAAGAGTATAATATAATACGTGAAAAAAGTTTCACAACTAAGTCAGAATGGTTGTTTTTAACCAACAAAGGTGCTAAGATTTATAATAAATTAGTTTACCGTGTTGTAAATACATCATTAAGCAGGGTTACTACTTTAAAAAAGAGAAGCCCTCATATTTTAAGACATACTTATGCTACGGTATTGTTAAATCGAGGAGCCGACTTAAATGCTATAAAAGAGTTATTAGGACATTCAAATTTGAATGCAACTCAGATTTATACACACAATTCAATTGAAGAAATTAATGCAATTTATAAACAAGCTCATCCACGAGCATAAATTATAAGGAGGACTAAATTATGAAAATAAACATGCAATCTGTACATTTTGATGCTTCTGATCGTTTAGAGGCATTTGCAAAACAAAAAATAGAGAAATTAGGATTGTTTTATGATGGTATCATTTCAGCAAGCTTGATAATGCGTTTTGAAAAGCAAGAAACAGTAGAGAATAAGATAGCTGAAATTAGTTTAGATATACCTGGGCAGACACTATTTGCTAAAAAACAAAGTAAAACTTTTGAGGAGTCAATTGATTTAGTATGTGATGCTTTAAAGAAACAGTTGGTTAAATATAAAGAGAAACTAAAAAAATAAATAGAAAAAAAGGTTTATATTTTTGTGTTTTTAAAAAATATATATACATTTGCACTCCGAATTCAGTTTGCAAATTTATAATAATATAATTTATTAGGCTGATTATCATCAAAAGTAATCAGCCTTTTAGTGCGATTAAGACTGATTTTTGACACATTGCTTTTGTTATTTTGTATATTAAAATAAATAAAGTCTACATTTATTTGTGAATTGTTTTAATAAAACATTAACTTTGTGGGCTTAAAAGCTAAAAATTGCGGGAGTAGCTCAGTTGATAGAGCATTAGCCTTCCAAGCTAAGGGTCGCGGGTTTGAGCCCCGTCTCCCGCTCAATGTGCCGATGTAGCTCAGGGGTAGAGCGCTTCCTTGGTAAGGAAGAGGTCATGAGTTCAATTCTCATCATTGGCTCAAAAAAAGTATTTTTTTATTTACGGATTATTATTGTTCTAATTGTCTTAAATTATCTAGAATTATGGCTAAAGAAACATTCGAAAGAACAAAGCCACACCTCAACGTAGGAACTATTGGTCACGTTGACCACGGTAAAACAACTTTGACAGCTGCTATTACAACAGTTTTAGGAAAAAGAGGTTTCTCTGAGGTTAAGAGCTACGACGCTATTGATAACGCGCCAGAAGAGAAAGAGCGTGGTATCACTATTAATACTTCTCACGTAGAGTATGAAACGGCAGAACGCCACTATGCACACGTTGACTGTCCAGGTCACGCCGACTATGTTAAAAACATGGTTACCGGTGCTGCTCAAATGGACGGTGCAATTTTAGTATGTGCTGCAACAGACGGCCCAATGCCTCAAACAAGAGAGCACATCTTACTTGCGCGTCAGGTAAACGTGCCAAGAATCGTTGTATTCTTGAACAAAGCTGATCAGGTAGATGACCCTGAATTAGTAGAATTAGTAGAAATGGAAGTACGTGATTTATTAAGCTTCTATGAGTTTGACGGTGACAACACTCCTGTTGTTCTTGGTTCTGCTTTAGGTGCACTTAACGGTGAGGAAGAGTGGGAAGAGAAAGTTATGGAGTTGATGGATGCTGTTGATTCATGGATTCCACTACCTCCACGTGATGTTGAAAAACCATTCTTAATGCCTGTTGAAGACGTATTCTCGATTACTGGTCGTGGTACTGTTGCAACTGGTCGTATCGAAACTGGTGTTATTAACACAGGTGATGAGATGCAAATTATTGGTTTAGGTGCAGAAGGTAAGAAAACTGTATGTACTGGAGTAGAGATGTTCCGTAAAATCTTAGACCAAGGTCAAGCAGGTGATAACGTAGGTTTATTAATGCGTGGTGTTGAGAAAGAAGATATCAAACGTGGTATGGTTTTAGCTAAACCAGGTAGTATCACTCCTCATACTAAAATTAAAGCAGAAATTTACGCATTGAAGAAAGATGAGGGTGGTCGTCACACTCCTTTCCACAATAAATATCGTCCTCAGTTCTATATTCGTACATTAGACGTAACTGGTGAGATTACTCTTCCAGAAGGTACAGATATGGTTATGCCAGGTGATAACGTATCAATTACTGTAGATTTAATTTACCCAGTAGCTGTAAACGTAGGACTTCGTTTTGCAATTCGCGAAGGTGGTCGTACTGTAGGTGCTGGTCAGGTAACTGAAATTTTAGAGTAAACAAAATCTAAAATATATTTAAGGCTGAATAATTAATTCAGCCTTAATTTACACGGGTGTAGCTCAGTTGGCAGAGCACTGGTCTCCAAAACCAGGTGTCGGGAGTTCGAGTCTCTCCTCCCGTGCAATAAAGTAATCGGTATAAACCGTCGTAAGAGATGAAAAAAATAATAGAGTACATTAAAGATGTGTATAACGAGTTGGTTAATAAAACTACTTGGCCAACTTGGGCAGAATTACAAAATAGCGCAATAGTTGTAATGATAGCATCAGTGATTATTGCTGTTGTAATTTATGCTATGGACATTTCAATTGATACTATTTTAGAGTGGGCATATTCAAAACTATATTAAAAAAAGGAAATATATAATGGCAGATTTAGAAAGGAAGTGGTATGTACTACGAGCCATAGGTGGAAAAGAAAATAAGGTTAAGGAGTACATTGAAGCAGAAATAGCCAACCTAAATATGCAAGAGTATGTTACCCAAGTTTTGATACCAACTGAAAAGGTGTATCAAACTAGAAATGGAAAAAAATATATCCGAGAAAGAAATTTTTTTCCTGGGTATATAATGATAGAAGCTGCATTAGTTGGTGAAGTAGAGCATATTTTAAGGTCAGTACCAAATGTAATTGGATTTTTAACAGACCATAACAATGTGCCTACTCCTATGCGTGAATCTGAAGTTAGACGTATGCTTGGAATTGTTGATGAGCTATCTGAATCTTCAGAAGAAATATTAGATCCATTCCATGTTGGTGAATCAGTGAAAGTTATTGACGGACCATTTGATGGCTTTGATGGCATCATTGAGGAAGTTAATGAAGAGAAGAAGAAATTAAAAGTTATGGTCAAGATTTTTGGCCGTAAATCACCATTAGAATTAAGTTTTTTACAGGTTGTTAGAGAATAGTATTTAGTAGTGGAGCTTCCAGGGTAGTTTTACTACCTCTACAGATATAATCAAAAACGACCATTTTATTTTATATAACCAATACGAATTGCTACAATGGCTAAAGAAGTAGAAGCTTTTATAAAACTTCAAATTAGAGGTGGCGCAGCAAATCCATCACCTCCAGTAGGACCTGCATTAGGTGCTAAAGGAGTAAACATCATGGATTTTTGTAAGCAGTTTAATGGCCGTACTCAAGAAAGAGCGGGAAAAGTTTTACCAGTAGTTATTACTGTATATAAAGACAAATCATTTGACTTTGTAATTAAAACTTCACCTGCATCAGTTCAACTTCTTGAAAAGTCTAAAGTAAAATCTGGGTCTTCAGAGCCTAATATCGATAAGGTAGGTAATGTAACATGGGACCAAGTTAAAGAGATTGCTGAAGACAAAATGGCTGATTTAAATTGTTTCACAGTTGAATCTGCAATGAAGATGGTTGCCGGCACTGCTAGAAGTATGGGGATTAATGTTAAGGGTAAATTTCCCGGTAACAATTAAAAATTGTTTGGAAAAATGACAAAACTAACAAAGAATAAGAAAGCTGCTTTAGAAAAAGTAGATTTGACTAAGTCTTATTCCGTAGAAGAAGCTGCAGAACTTGTAAAAGAAATTACTTTTACAAAGTTTGATGCATCTGTCGATATAGATGTTCGTCTTGGTGTAGACCCTCGTAACGCAGACCAAATGGTACGTGGCGTAGTTACTCTTCCTCATGGAACTGGAAAAGAGACAAAAGTATTAGTACTTTGTACTCCAGACAAAGAAGAAGAAGCTAAAGCTGCAGGTGCGGATTACGTTGGATTAGATGATTACATTGAAAAAATTAAAGGTGGATGGACCGATATCGATGTAATAATCACTATGCCAAGTGTTATGGGTAAGGTTGGTGCTTTAGGTCGTATTTTAGGACCAAGAGGATTAATGCCAAACCCTAAAAGTGGAACTGTTACTATGGAAGTAGGCAAAGCTGTCACTGAAGTTAAAGCAGGAAAAATCGACTTTAGAGTTGATAAGTATGGAATTCTTCATTCTACAGTAGGAAAAGTGTCTTTTTCAGCAGATAAACTTACAGAAAATATCAATGAATTTATGTCAACTGTTCACAGACTTAAGCCAGCATCGGCTAAAGGGACATATGTTCTTAGTGTTTTCTTGTCAAGTACAATGAGTCCTGGTATTCGAATTGAACCAAATTCATTTGTGAATTAATGTTTAGTAATTTTGAAAAATCAGAATCATGAAAAAGACAGAGAAGATAAAAGTAATAGATAATCTTGTTGATATATTAGGTGAGTATGATCACTTTTATATCACAGATACTCAGGGTTTAAATGCTGGCCAAACATCAGCTTTAAGACGTAAGTGTTTTGAAAACGATGTTAAAATGGTAGTTGTTAAAAACACTTTATTTAAACTAGCTGTAGAGAAAAGAGAACTAAATGTAGAGGAACTAGAAGACGCTTTCAAAGGTACTTCAGCTGTATTGTTTACTAATACAGGAAATGCTCCAGCAAAACTTATTAAAGATTTTAGGAAAAAAGGTGAATTACCTTTACTAAAAGGAGCTTATGTTGAAGAGTCGATTTATGTAGGCGACGATCAGTTAAATACATTAGCAAATATTAAATCAAAAGAGGAATTAATTGGCGATATCGTAGCGTTGCTTGAGTCTCCAATCAAGAATGTTGTTTCTTCACTTCAATCAAGTGGATCAACTATTCATGGTATCCTCGAAACTTTAGAAAAAAGAAATTAAATAATTAATAACAGAAAATTATTAACACTTATAAAAATGGCAGATATTAAAAAACTTGCAGAAGAATTAGTAAATTTAACTGTAAAAGAAGTAAGTGAGTTAGCAAACGTTTTAAAAGAAGAATATGGTATCGAGCCTGCAGCTGCTGCTGTAGCTGTTGCTGCTCCTGCAGATGGTGATGATGCCGCTGCTGCACAAACAGAATTTGACGTAATACTTAAGTCTGCTGGTGGCTCTAAATTAGCTATCGTAAAACTTGTTAGAGAGATGACAGGTGTTGGTCTTAAAGATGCTAAAGAATTAGTTGACGCTGCACCAGGTCCAATCAAAGAAAAAGTTTCTAAAGAAGAAGCAGAATCATTGAAAGCTCAATTAGAAGAAGCTGGCGCAGAAGTTGAACTTAAGTAAATTCAAAAGAATACTTCCTATTTAATTAGGAAAGACGGTTTAGGAATTCGCATAGTGAACTCCTAAACCTTTTTATGCTTATAAGTTTTAAGTTCATTAATTTGCTGTTTACATGACTCCAATTACAACTGAAAGAATAAATTTTGCAACTACAAAAAATCAATTAGACTATCCTGATTTTCTTGAAGTTCAATTAAAATCTTTTCGTGAATTTTTCCAATTAGGTTCAACTTCAGATGAAAGAGTTGATGAAGGATTGAATAAGGTTTTTTTGGAAAACTTCCCGATTTCTGATACTCGAAACAATTTTGTTCTTGAGTTTATAGATTATGGTATAGACCCTCCAAGATACTCTATAGAAGAGTGTATTGAAAGGGGACTGTCATATAGTGTTCCTTTAAAGGCTAAATTAAAATTATACTGTACAGATCCAGAGCATGAGGATTTTGAAACAGTAGTTCAAGATGTTTATCTAGGCACAGTGCCTTATATGACAGATAAAGGTAGTTTCATTATTAATGGAGCAGAACGTGTGGTTGTATCTCAATTGCACAGATCTCCAGGTGTATTCTTTGGACAAAGTATACATGCTAATGGAACAAAATTATACTCAGCAAGAGTGATTCCTTTAAAAGGCTCTTGGATTGAGTTTGCTACTGACATTCATAATGTTATGTATGCATATATTGATAGGAAAAAGAAATTACCTGTAACAACATTATTACGTGCAATAGGTTATGAGTCTGACAAAGAAGTTTTAGAAATTTTTGGTCTTGCAGATGAGATAAAGGTTTCTAAGGCTGCATTGAAAAAAATTGTAGGAAGAAAACTTGCTGCTCGTGTTTTAAAATCTTGGATTGAAGATTTTGTTGATGAAGACACAGGTGAAGTTTCATCTATCGAAAGAAATGAAGTTATTATCGATAGAGAGACTGTTATTGAAGAAGAACATATAGATGAAATTATAGATTCTGGCTCTAAAACTATTTTAATTCATAAAGAGATAGTTAATGCTGGAGATTTCACAATTATATATAACACGTTACAGAAAGACCCTTGTAACTCTGAAAAAGAGGCAGTTGTTCATATCTATCGTCAATTAAGAAATGCAGAGCCGCCTGATGAGTCTACTGCACGTGACGTTATTGATAATCTTTTCTTTTCAGATAAAAGATATGATTTAGGTGAAGTTGGTAGATATAGAATCAACAGAAAATTAAATCTAGAAGAGGATATAGATAATCGAGTTCTGACTAAGAATGACATCATTGCAATCATCAAATATCTAATTGAGTTAGTAAACTCTAAGATTGATGTTGATGATATTGACCATTTAAGTAACAGAAGAGTTAGAACTGTTGGTGAGCAATTAGCAAATCAGTTTGGAATTGGTTTAGCTCGTATGGCTCGTACTATTCGTGAACGAATGAATGTGCGTGATAATGAAGTGTTTACTCCAATTGATTTAATTAATAGTAAGACATTGTCAGCTGTAATTAATAGTTTCTTTGGTACAAATGCTTTATCTCAATTTATGGATCAAACAAATCCATTGGCTGAGATTACGCATAAGAGAAGAATGTCGGCATTAGGACCTGGTGGACTCTCGAGAGAAAGAGCTGGTTTTGAGGTGCGTGACGTTCATTATACTCATTATGGTCGTTTGTGTCCAATTGAAACACCAGAGGGACCAAATATTGGATTGATTTCTTCACTTTGTGTTTTCGCTAAGATTAATGATTTAGGTTTCATTGAAACTCCATATCGTAAAGTTGAGAACAAAAAAGTGGATATCTCTAACGATGGTGTAAAATATTTAAGTGCCGAAGAAGAGGAAGCTGTGACAATTGCACAAGCTAACGCACCGCTTGATGATGAGGGATTTTTTATTAATCCTCGTGTTAAAGCTCGTTTAGAAGGTGACTTCCCTGTTGTTGCTCCTGAAGAGGTTGCACTTATGGACGTTGCACCAAACCAAATTGCATCTGTTGCTGCATCAATGATTCCTTTCTTGGAGCATGATGATGCAAACCGTGCATTAATGGGATCTAATATGATGCGTCAAGCTGTTCCATTGTTAAGGCCTGAATCGCCTGTCGTAGGAACTGGACTAGAGGAAGTATTAGTACGCGATTCTAGAACTCAGGTAATTGCTGAAGCTGACGGTGTTGTAGAATATGTAGATGCTGATGAAATCGTAATTAGATATGAGTTGTCAGATTTAGAGCGACTAATAAGTTTTGATGACGATAAGAAACGTTATAAATTAATAAAGTTCTTAAAAACGAATCAAAACACAACAATAAATATAAAACCTATTGTATCTAAAGGTGATAAAGTAACTAAAGGTCAAGTCTTAACTGAAGGTTATGCAACTGATAAAGGTGAATTAGCTTTAGGTAAAAACTTGAAAGTTGCTTTTATGCCTTGGAAAGGTTTCAACTTTGAGGATGCTATTGTTTTAAGTGATAGAGTAGTAATTGATGACGTATTTACATCTATCCATATTGATGAGTATTCGCTAGAAGTTCGTGATACAAAACGTGGTTTAGAGGAATTAACTGCCGATATTCCAAATGTTAGCGAAGAAGCTACAAAAGATTTGGATGAGCATGGTATGATTCGTCTAGGTGCACATATTACACCTGGTGATATCTTAATTGGAAAAATTACACCAAAAGGTGAAAGTGATCCAACTCCAGAAGAGAAGCTTTTAAGAGCAATTTTTGGAGAGAAAGCTGGTGATGTTAAAGATGCTTCATTAAAAGCGTCTCCATCATTGTCAGGTGTTGTAGTTGATAAAAAGCTTTTCTCTAGAATTATTAAAGACAAAAACTCTAGAGCATTAGAGAAACCATTGATTGAGAAAATTGATCAAGAGTTTGCAAGAGCTACAGAAAATCTAAAGACTCATTTAATTGACAAGTTATTGACTGTATTAGATGGTAAGTCAAGTGCAGGAGTAAAAGATTATCTTGGAATTGACGTTGTATCTAAAGGAACAAAGTTTACATCAAAGATTATATCTGATATTGATTTCTTAGATGTTGAGCCAACAAATTGGACATCAGATAAGGAGACTAATGATCTTGTACTGAGAATTATTTACAATTATCGTCAACGTTATAAGGAGTTAGATGCTAAAGAGAAGCGTCAAAAATATACAGTAACTATTGGTGACGAGCTGCCTGCAGGTATTATTCAGCTTGCAAAAGTTTATATTGCTAAAAAGCGTAAGATAACTGTAGGAGATAAAATGGCTGGTCGTCACGGTAATAAGGGTATTGTTTCTCGTATTGTACGTCAAGAAGATATGCCTTTCTTAGCTGATGGTACTCCAGTTGATATTGTATTAAATCCACTTGGTGTTCCATCTCGAATGAACTTAGGTCAGATTTATGAGACTGTTTTAGGATGGGCTGGTGCTGAGTTAGGTGTTAAATTTTCTACTCCTGTTTTTGACGGAGCTACGGAAGAAGATTTATTAGAATATACTAATAAAGCTAATATTCCTGCCTTTGGTAAGACCTATCTATATGATGGTGGTACTGGTGAGCGTTTCCATCAACCTGCAACAGTTGGTATAATTTATATGCTTAAATTAGGCCATATGATTGAAGATAAGATGCATGCTCGTTCAATTGGACCATACTCATTAATTACGCAGCAGCCACTTGGTGGTAAAGCGCAATTTGGAGGTCAGCGTTTTGGAGAGATGGAGGTTTGGGCATTAGAGGCATTTGGTGCAGCTAATATATTGCAGGAGATTCTGACAGTTAAGTCGGATGATGTTATTGGAAGAGCTAAGACATATGAAGCTATTGTTAAAGGTGATCCAATTCCAACTCCAGGCATACCTGAGTCACTTAATGTGTTGCTTCATGAAATGCGAGGCTTGGGATTAAGTGTTAATCTTGAATAGCATGTTCGATTCTAGGTATAGAGATCGAGATATTAATTTAAATTATTTAATACACTACTATATATGGCATTCAGAAGAAATCAGAAAATAAAAAGTAATTTTACTCAAATTTCTATCGGTCTATCTTCTCCAGAAGATATTCTAGAAAGATCAAGTGGTGAAGTATTAAAGCCAGAAACAATAAACTATCGTACATATAAACCAGAGCGAGATGGGCTGTTTTGTGAGCGTATCTTCGGTCCGGTGAAAGATTACGAGTGTCATTGTGGTAAATACAAAAGGATAAGATATCGTGGAATTATCTGCGATAGATGTGGTGTAGAAGTTACTGAGAAAAAAGTACGTAGAGAGCGTATGGGGCATATCTCATTGGTAGTTCCTGTTGCTCATATCTGGTATTTTAAATCATTGCCTAATAAAATCGGTTATCTACTTGGTTTGCCAACCAAAAAGCTTGATAG
>JGI24707J26582_10003780_pt1 | contig 10740 bp, 18 predicted proteins | sample BioPla1DNA1_FD_26582 | JGI IMG/M metagenome (IMG submission 26582) | reverse complement strand
CTCTAAGTGGCGGGTTATTGACTAAAATTGACTTTACATCATCAGAGAAATTAAATCTCTTTTGATTGATTTCAATGCTCTTATATATATCTCCCCCTTTGTTTTCTGCAACCGCAATCCAATCGCAGAGCATTTCAGACAAGTCAATAATGCTCATATCATTTATTCCATTAGCAAAATGTCATATTGATGGCTAATATATTGTAGTTCATTTCAACGGTGTCATCAATGAATTTAAGCANTGAACTAATAGAATATTGTTTTTCAACGCAATATATGATAAATTTTGAACGATTTATAATAAGTTGGTTGCATATGCTGTTTCTTTTTGATTAGTATTGAAGCTTTTGTATATGTTGATATCTTCAATAAAATCAAATTCATAAGCCATTTAAAAATATTAGATTTGTTCTATCATTAATTTTGCAGTTTATCAATTTACCATTAATAATGTATTAATTCCTATATAGTAATATCAAACAAAATGCTTCTTATTTGATTTTTCAGCGGCATTCATAATTCTATAGTTATATAAGAGTGGTATTGGATCACCATACTTTTCAATAAGTTCATCCTTTGATATATTATGCTTAGTTTTACAATGTAGTTTAGTTATTAATGTTCCCGCATGATCACAACCAGGGTATGGACACCTAAACATTGCAGCAATTCTTTGTGAATGCTTTGTTGTTATTCTTGACAGATTAATCACCACTTTCAATTAATTTATATATGTTATCAGTTAATTCTTTCATTTTCCCAGAACTATCAATATAGATATCAGCATAGTATATTGGTTTGCCCAATAAAATTTTTAATGCTTTTCTTATTCTTCCCAATATATTTTGTTGGCCATTGTGTATATAAGAATCTTGAATTGACAAAATAAATTCGTTATCAAGTTTTTCCACAACAAAAACAGAGCATCCACAATCGCATTTGGCGACAACATAATTTTTCATATTAACCACCCGCCTCTTATTAACAGTGATAAATAAAAGCTGTTATTTTTTATATATAATGTATAAAGCAACATTTTTTTAACTCGTATATTTAACTATTAATAGTAAAGGTGATAACACAAATGAAAGAGCGGTTTAAGATAATTTCAGACTGTGATACAAAAGTTTATTTAATTATTGATGACATGATTATGGAAGATGTTGAGCTTATTAGATATTATATGAATTCAGAATTGCAACATGATGAACTGTTTACAAGGCCATTACCTATATCTGCTAAACATATTGATAAGTTATTTGTTGATGAGATCTCTAAGTTTAAAAATAAATTAGAAATTGTATCAGGTCATAGTGATTTAGAAACAATAATCATGCTTAATGGCAACATTATCGACAATTTAGCAATGTTTAGTTTATTAAAGTATAAAATACTAGATAATGTTGAAATTTCGCTATATACATATGAATTCAATAAACATAAAAACAAATTCAATATTGTTGAGAAGTCAATTAAAAAATTACCTTGTTTTATCATATAAGATTATTTGATGGTTTTTATTATTTACCGATGATATTGATACAAAAGCATATGGAGTGGATAATATTGTTGACAGGTGGTAGTGAATATATTAGAATTTTTACTGATTGTGAATCTCAATTGAATATGGTTGTTGGTGACAGTATTTTTCAAGGTATTCAAACATTTAAATATCACGCATCTATAGAATCGCTAAGCAAAATATCAATGAGTTTTATTCCAATGGCATTAGCATGTAAACCTATAGATGATCATTTTCTTAATAAGATTTCAAAATATAAAAACAAATTAGAAATTATCGCCAACCCGAGTGGCCATGATACTAAAATTCTTTTAAATGATGTGCCTCTTAAAAATATTTATGGAATTAATGTAGATGCAGATGTGGATTTTAACAAAATAGGTATTTTTATATATAAGAATGATAATGATGAAATCGTAGAAATACCAATTAATGAATTACAAGAATATATAATCTAATTAAAAAATTAATTTTAAAAAAGCGCTTACCATAACACATTATAACTATAATGTTTATATTTACAAAGGAGGAGCATTTCAATATGGAACGTCGCCAACTATTGCAACTAACTAAAAAAATTAAAAAATATGCTAATCGTATTTCATTATATAAGCGTAAAAAAGATACAATGGGCTTATCTGCTACTGAACATAAAGCATATATACATTCATTAGTTGAACATTTCCGCTTAAGAAATAAGGTGTTTGATATCCTATTTAACAAAACACTTAATAAACATTTATTAAAAGGAAGGGCTGAGGAATTATTTGTTAATTATAGGAAACTAACAGGATGGAACTTAGAGCTATTAGTTGATGACAAAGATTTTGAAAAATTTAGAGATAGATGTAAAGGTATAAATAGGGAAATTCTATTGAAGGGATTATTTGATCTATATGGTGCTTTATATTTAAATTTAAGAAATTTACTTAGTAAAGAGCATGATGATTATATTTATAATAAGATTTATTCAATATATGATAAAGATATTTGTAGGCCAATGTCATATAAAAATCTATATAGGCACTTAGAATTTAAATTTGAAATTATGAGATTATTAATCATGGAGCAGGGAGATGATTTATTTGAAAAGATTAAAGAAAGCGAACTTCAATGATACTGAAGATGCAATGAAATTATTGCAAAGAGTTGAATCTGGTGTTGAATTACTAAGAGATACCTATTATATATTATTTGATAATTTAAATGCTTTATATGAAAAATATCCCATGTTATACAAGAAATTAGAAATGTCAATTAAATTACCAAAAAACGAAGATGCAAAGAATGTTGCTGAACTTTATGATAATTTTGAAGAAGTAAAAAGGTTTTTATTTGATCGTGAATATTTAAACGAATACATTAATCCCGAAAGATAAAAAAAGGTGGAAATAATGAAGAGGTTAATTATGTCAGCAAAAAAAAATAAGAAACCCAGTTTTCATAGTCGAAAGTTTGACAACAAATGGTGTAGGAATAATTTTTCTATATGATCAAAATAGTGATAATTATGTAGATAAACCAATTGGTTATTTACAATATCAAATTTTAGATAGTAACGTTTTAGATATTGATGTACTAAGTTTAGATAGTGATTATAAAGATGATTTTGCGGCAAATAGCTTATTTAATGAATTTTTTAATATATGCTTAAAAGAATATAATGATTGGCAAATTGAAGTAAGCGCGCCCCAAGAGTTTATTGANCANCATGATAGAGTTAAAGAAAGAATAAAACAAATGGTTGAATAAAAACTATTAACGTCAACGAAAAAACATGATATAATTAAATCAATCACCACTGCTTAGTTAGAAATATTTGCCTAAAAAAATAGGCAAATATTTTTTTTGCTAAACTGTTTACAAATGAACTATTTTTTAATATAATATAATTAGAAGATGGAGGTGATACTAATGATGAAAAAATATAAGTGGATTTTAGAATTCAAAAAAGAGATTAATTTTCTAAAAAGTATCAATCTAGATGATGGTGTTGAAAAAGGATCAACCGCAGCAATATCATGGCTAAATAGGCTCACACAAGTTCTAAAAGAATATCCCCAACTATTAGCAACAAGAATATATGAATCAAATGTCTACCAAGCACTTGTTAGAACATGTAATATGGAACAATTAGAAAGATTAGAAAATCTACAAAATGAACTTGGATTTTCATGGGGCATGAGAAACTTTGTTAATGAATTAAATCGCAAGATGACGCAGGAAAGTGAAAACAAAAGAATATATATAGATAATAGATTGCTAGATATCAAAATGAAGAAAATGAAAGAAGATATGGAAAGATGGGAAAAAGAAAAGCAGGAAAAAATTAAAAAGGAAGAAGAAGAAAAAAGAAAGTTCAAATTTGATGTTAATAAAGAATATCCAGGTGGAATGAATTTAATCCCACTTAGTGAGTTTCAAAAAGTAAAGTTTATTGACATAGGCGCAGAAAAAGATAATAATGGTAATACTATTATTGATTGGATTATAACTTTACCAATTTATAATTGTTATGGTTTAATTTATACACTCAATAGAGAATCAAATAATAATCATGGTAAAATATATCGTAGATTGGAAATTGCAAGAAGCTCTGACGAATTAAGAAGAAGGTTAAAGAGTATATTGAAAAATGAACTTGATATGATTAATAAACAAAGAATTAAAGCACAAGATGTTGATATCTCACATGTTGAAAAAATAATGGGGATAGATTTTAACAATGATATTGATGATGATTTAAGCGGTGACATATTTTAGAAATGGAGGTGTGGTGCGATGTTATTTAATTATCTTAGACGGTTAAATTCAATTACGAAGCTTTTATTTTGGGCGTTTATCATTGGGTTAAATATAGTTACAATACATATGTGGCTAAATCCAATTAAAGAAGAAGTAATTATTAGCAATGTTGATTTACAAAACCAAATAATCGTTATTCAGAATAGAAAAAAAGAAGCCTTTAACTTTACTGGATGGTCTGTATACGTTAAAAATACTGGAAAAAGGTACACATTTAGTGATTCAGCTAATAGTAATGTTGGTGGTAAAATAGGATATAATAATTTTTGGAGTATTATTTTGATGCCTAAGCCAAAGCTGGATTATTTGAAATATCAAATGCCATATGAAGAATTACGTAAACTTGAAAAGAGATTAGCAGGTAAAAAAACATTAAATAGAAAAATGCCATGGGGTGAGGATGATCTTTTAAGTNCCAACGGTATTAGGATTGTACAACTTTTCGATAATAAAGGCAATTTAATACAAGAATATGAATACTAATACACATCAAAAAAGCGAGAAAAATATCTCGCTTTTTTTTTATCTATTGGCATTACTTAATATATTAGCTAATAGTTGTGATGCATCTTCTGGTATTTTTACATTGTTTTGTTTTTTCATAGGTTTTCTAGTACTATTAATTGTTACATCAGCTTTGTTTTGTTCATCTTGTTCATACTTAGGTTGTTGGATATAAACGGGTTGAATATTATTAAGTTTCTCTATTGCCATAGTTAAGCTTGATAGTGTTGAACTTGAAATTTCGCTCATTATTTCTGCGTATAGTTCTTTTTTTAATACATTTATATCTATTTGTTCACGTTCATCTTCTTTTTCCACGCTTTCATTTAAATATATCTCTTTTGTTTTATCATTAATTTTATCCAATCCAGTTTGCATTAGAAATCTAATGGCTTCACTTTCATTATTTCTACCTTTTTTATCTCTATATGATGTTATAAAATCAAGCAAACCCTTATGCTTTTTTTCATCAAATCTTACAGCTTTAAGCATTAGAGCATTCCTGCCCCTCTAAGTANTAATCCATATTTATAATAACCGTTAACATTTGAAAATTCAGCATTCTCTAATGTTGAAACTTCAATTGTGTCTTTTAAGAGAATATGCATATATGGACCAATAAGCTCTGCTCCACCGCCTGTTAAGATAATTCTTTGCATAAATGGAAGTTTTTCATTTGTTATATTAATCAAGTTATCAACAATATCTTCAGCAAAGGGTTTTACCGCTTCGTTAATAATATTTGTAATGTCATATTCGTTTTTTCCATAATAGAGTTTTCTTGTTCGAATAACTTTGTCCATATCATTAAGTTCTAATTTAATGTTGAGTTTTTCCATAATTAAACGTAAAACTTCTTGGTGTATTTGATTTACACCCTTATTTAATTGATCTGACATTGGCTCAACATATGAACCATTTTCCATTGTTACAATATCAGTTGTTCGATAGCCTGGGTCAACAACCATAACCTGCCCACTAACTAACCCGGCTCTATCATTAATTGTGTTACCATTCTCATCAAGAATAAAATCATAAAATGAACCCTCGCCCTGTGAGATTACTTTTACATTTTTAACCTTTAGCGATTTTTTTACATCATTTTGTCCATAATGCATAGTAAATTCAAATGGGTTTCCATAATTAAACATCATTTCATATAGTTCATCTTTTTGCCCTTTGTATTCTAAAACTGGCAACCCTGTAACAATATCAAATGTTGCATTATTTTGATTTTGATTAGTTAATAGTGCTAATGCCGTAATGAATTTAATTTTATTATGCTCTGTTTGGGCTTTATTTTGTCTTAATGATAGTCGTCCATTTCTAGTATTAATAACGGCATTATGGCCAATATAATATTTTTGTCCTTTAAAGCTTATCGCAAGCGAATCTAAAAGTTCTTGTTCATTGGTTACGGTTGTTTCTCTACCAAAATCTGAAATAGGTGTACCCACTACACTTAAAAATTTCGCTGCTTTTTCACCTGATAGAATTTTTACTTGACCATAGCCAAGATCAATACCTGTTAAAATTGTAGTATAATTTTCTTTATTTTCAGCTTGATTCCAAAACGCCATTTTTTAACCTCCTGTTTTATAAAATCAATCATTATTTTGTATAACAATTTAAATATATAATGTATAACAAAATGTATTTCCGCGCTTTATAAAATTACATAATTCTATTTTATCTTATTAAGATAACAAATTATTTTTAACCATTCAATATGGAATATCAGTTAACATTAAGGAATAGGTTATAACAACTACTGATTTATATGAAAGGTTGAAAATTATGGGTTATACAAGGAAGTCAAAGTATCAAATGTATATTGACTCGTTTGATAGAGCAGCTGAACAAAATATTAGTACAGAAAAAATATCAAATGAATTATTCATTGTATACAATCATGATCATAATTCAAATTATATAGTTAATGTTGAAAATGGTAAAATAATGAGTTGCGAATGTCCTCATCATTTTTATAGAGGTGTTGTTTGTAAACATATGGTTGTAGTGATGCAGCAGTTTGATATTCCTATTGCAGAATTGATATTGGAAAATGTATGAAGAAATAATGTTCATTGCTTTTTTTATATAAGAATAAATAGTTGTATGGGAGTTGAACTTAATGAGATATAAATCTGCATCATTAGCTGAGCCTGGCGATAGAGTTATATTTGATAATTCTGGGGGCTTTGCAAAAGAACTACCAAGAACGAGAATTGTTGGCGAAGTTGTCGAGCTTGAAAGGACTGGTGAAAATATAAATGATGTTAGAGTAAGGTTTTCACCTAAAGAATATGGTGAACCAATTGAAATTAATTTACCGTATTATATTTTAATGTAATCAAAACCTAAAAAAGCACTAACCTTATTTTAAAAAATACCATATAAATTAATATAATGTTTATGTTTCTAAAAGGAGGCTGTGCTAGTGAAATCAATAAAAAAGATACCACTAAGTTTAATTAAAGAAGAAGATAAATTAGATTACTTAAGAAACTATAAAAAAATTAAAGATATTAATAGCAAACTATTTAAACTCAAACTTAAAGATAAAGATGACTATAGGTTATTGAAGAAAACATTGAAAGAATATGAAACTGCATTTAAAAATGTACAAAAATACAATATGGAAGCATAGTAAGAAAGTTTTTTAAAAAATGATACTATATATTTAATATAGTATCATTTTTTTTATTTAAAAACATATTAACTTTTTACATAAAAAAGAATATTATAAATAATACTATATCGATTTTAAAATAGCAATTAATTACTAAGGGGTGGTTTCGTTGATAAGCGCTGCAAAAACAGTTATTGAAACATTAAACAGACGTGGATATGAAGCATATTTTATTGGGGGAAAACCAAGGAATGAGTTGCATAATAAGTTTTTCCCTAATGACAGGGTTGAAATAAAGGATGTCGATATTGTAACAAATGCAACACCAGATGATATCCAAAAAATATTTAAAAAGAACAAAATACAAGGTGTAGCGTTTCAAGTTGTCAATATATATTTTGCTGGATTTAATTTTGAAATCGCAACATATAGACATGATAATTATGATCATAGTAAAACTAAAAAGAGTAAAAAAATACAAAAACCAATTGTTGAGATAGCAAAAGATTTAGACAATGATAGAATGAGACGAGATTATACAATAAATACAGTTGCTCAAGATGTTAATGATGAATTCATAGATTATCAATATAAATATAGAAATAAAAAAATTAGTGCAATTAAAGACATTGAAAATAAAATAATAAGAACAATTGGTAATGTTAGATTAAGATTTGAAGAAGATCCATTAAGGATTTTACGTGGGTTTAGATTCATGTCACATCTAGGATATAAGTTTGAAAATCAAACATTAAAAATTTTAGGTGAGAACATTGAATTATTAGAAAAAGTGCCCCATGAAAGATTGTCTATGGAAATGAATAAAATTATACTAGGAACTCATGCTAGTAAGGCATTGAAATTAATGAGAGATGTTGGAATTTTCAATTTAAAAATAACAAGCAATGTTGATAGTGGTGTTCCATTTTTATTTGAATTAGGTAANTTTTCGGATTCAGATTATGAATTACTTGATAAATTAAATGCAAAAAATAAATACTGTAATAATGAACTAACAGCAATAGAAGCATGGGCGGTTCTTTTAAGACCATTGGGTGAAGATACTGCAATAAAATTATTAAGTGATTTTCAAATGCTGTGCAATAACGATATTGAAAAAACAAAATGGTTGATTCAAAATTATGATCTTGTAAATTCAGATGACATGAGGAATGATTTATTTAATGCAAGGACAGGGATTGTTAAAAAGTATGAAATTAACGCTTTAAAAGATTTGATTTTACGATTGAACTTAATTCATATAAGGCTATTTGGAAAACCTGCATTAGAAAAAACAAAGAAATTAATGTTTAGTTTTTGTTCTAGGCCATACTTTCATAACCAATTAAACTATAATGGACAGCAATTATCAGAAATAGCAAATAAAAAACCTGGACCATGGCTTGATGATGTTAAAGAAAAAATATTATATAAATTAATAAATTGTGATTTATATCCTCGTGATGAAGACGCATATTTAGAATTGGTTAACGAAGCAATTAACGAATGTTCATGTTGAAAATCTTAAAACTTAGCATGAAAAACTGTTTACATAGTTAATAATTCATGTTATGATATAATCAAGCTAGGAGCGGTGGCGGAATGGAGACGCAAGCTGGTAGGCTACGGTGCTGGTGATAGCATACTTGACATGGTGTAATTCTAGATAAGTGCCATGTAAAAAACTGAGGAATGGCCTAGCATGATCCTCGTTGGATCCTACCACTCTAGGCAATACAGGTTCAAACCCTGTTCGCTCCTTCATTTCATATTAGAACAGGTACAAGATATAATACTTTTACCTTATATAATAAAAGGGAGATTGAGTAATGGCTGGAAATTTGATGGAAATTAATAAATTTATAAGTTATTGTAAAAGTGGCTGTTTTATTGATTGTGATGGCTGGGGATATTATTCAAATGGAGATGAAGTTTTTGAAGATAAAGTTGTATACCCTAGCGATGTTGAAGAAGGCCTTGATACAAATTACAGCCATGTGCTTTGGTTTAATAAGTAGTATAACTTTTTTAACAAAGTGATTAATTGAGCAAAATGACTAAGTGATCAATATAGATAACATAAAGTAATTTATATAAAAAAACAATTTTTAATGGAGCGGTGGCGGAATAGGTAGACGCTAAATGTTGCCGGATTAGGGTGGGTAGCGCGTTGAGCCTACGTTGGAAAGACAAGTCGGATAAATAGCTGGAAGGTAGGGCTGCCCCAAAACACGTGAAAATCATAACGCATATCCCGTGCGCATCGGTGCCGACTAACACGTGTATAACCTATGTAGGGTGCAAATCCCTACCCGCTCCATCATAATAAATCTAAAAAGGAGAGAGAAAAAATGGAAAATATGGTAAAGTGTTTACATTGTAAAACAGCATTTGAGCCTGATGATGAACGATATATAAATTACGATAAAAATAAGGTTACACTTGAATTTGAATGCCCTGAATGCTATTCAACAGTTTTAGTTACGTATGAATTTACTGAAATTGAAATTATTAAAGAATGATAACCGTTGAAGAATAACTAAAGTAACGTAAAGCACTTAACCATGGATCCGTAGCTCAGTGGTTAGAGCAGTGGACTCATAATCCATTGGTCCTGGGTTCGAATCCCAGCGGATCCACCAATTCATTTCTTAAAGTTAAAAACTTTAATGTGCCCAAGTATAACTATATTTCAGTTTAGGTTTGGGCTTTTTTAGTATTAAGAATCCGATTATTAAGTTCATTAGCTATATATGTTTTCATATTGTACATCTAAAGATGGGGCCGACGTTAAGTTGAGAATATCACATATACTAACTGAGGTAATTAATCAAGAAGGTTCGCAAGAAATAATAGCTGAAGTAAATAAGATGTTAGAATTCGTAGAAGTGTGTTGCGGTGGTTGTCTTTAATAAAGACATATAAATTAATGTTTGTTTCTTTATTATATGAAAAGCTATTTACAAAAAAACAATTCTGTTATATGATATACATAATCTTGAAATTACGCTAGATAAGTTAGGTGGGATTAGAGTGGAATATGGGAAAATGTCAAATAGAACAAATATAGATAAAATTAATGANTATTATAATCTCTTCATGCATGTAATTAAAAATGAAAACATGTATGAGTTAGTTAATTTTACATTTAACAAAGATTTAAAAGTCAAAACAAAGGCCGTTTCAATATTACCAGATGCATATACATCTATATTTAATAAATTTAATGAGAAACAAATTAATATGAATTATATTTTTCATAAAAATAAAGAGTATA
>JGI24707J26582_10003778_pt1 | contig 10744 bp, 14 predicted proteins | sample BioPla1DNA1_FD_26582 | JGI IMG/M metagenome (IMG submission 26582) | reverse complement strand
TAGATTCTTCAGGAGCGGTGTACGTGGCCCGTACGCACCGTTCTGTGAGAGGAAAGCCGCTAGGCTGATCACCTAGCGGCTACCTACTCGATTATGGACCGAGGCGGCAGAGGAAGGGAGGCGGAGCATTTGATCCTTCGGGGCTTGTTCGCGCGTAAACGCGGGGGCAGAGCCGATAAAGCCAAACTGAGACAGCAGATAGTGTCGCGCCACAAGCGAGGCGATACGCTGAGACTTAAGCATCAGCCCATTGAGGGACATCCGAACGCCGTGGCTGTTTACGGCAGAAGAAATCAACAGCTAGGCCACCTCAGAAGTGAGTTGGCGAAAGAGATGGTGGAATACATGAAAGCGGGCAGAAAGATCACTTGCAGAGTGCTGGAGGTTACAGGTGGTGGGCCAGGCCGCAGCTGGGGGTGCAATATCGAGATTACCATAAGATGAAAGCGATGCTGTGCCCGTGGCCTGATCTTCGACTGGCGGAAAATGCTGCTTAGCAGAAAAAGCATAGCTGTGAGCAAAAACACCTTGTTGGCTTGCCTTGTAGTGGGCCCGCGGATTTCATCCATTTGGGAGTCTCCCTCACCAAGAAGTCAAGCGTCCCAGCCTGAGCAGGATTTCCAAAACTCCCACAACTGCGAAGAGAAGAACGGCCAGAACCAAGAACAGGATCCCTCCCAGGGCCTCCCTGCTTTGAGGTTCGCTGTCCAGCCCTTGCAGCTTCTCCCTGGACGCGGCGGAGCAGAAGCACCGTCAGGACCAAGGCTGCCGGGGCGGCTAGGTGCATCCAGCCTGCCATCTGGTTAGAATGGAAAATGCCCAGAAATCCCGAGAACATGGAAGTCATGTTCGCTGCCGCGTGGAAGAGCATGGCCGGTGCCAGTGAGCCTGTTCTGTGCGCTAGATAACCCATGGCCACGCCCAGGATAGTCGCGGGCACAACATCGCTGATGCCGTTGAGAGCGTGGTAGGAGCCGAAGAGGATCCCCGTGATGATATANCCATANCTAGGACTGTAGCGCTCATAGGCCGCCTGGACAAACCCTCGGAAGAAGATCTCTTCGCAAATGGGTGCCAGAATCACCGTGCCCATGAGGAACAGATAGATCTGGTAGGGTGTGGACTCCAGGGACTGCACGGCCTCATCGAGGATCAAGCCGCCGAACGCTTTGTCCAAGAAGAGCCTGGTGATCTGGGTAACATAGGAGGCGGTGAGCCACAGACTCACTCCCGCCAGGATACTGAGGAGGCAGTTCTTAACAGATGTGCCCCTGAGCTTGTATACTCCTTCCAGCGGCCACCCCTGCAGCTTGGCCAGAAGCAGGGGAGGGAGCAGGATATAGACGAACTCATTGATCCAGAGGTTGGTGCCCATGCCCAGTCTGGATGCAAAAACAGAGCTGCCCAGCAGGGTCAGTAGTACCGTAACAAAGAACAGGGTGTTGGCTTGGGCAGTTGTTGGCGCTAGGGTCCTTTTCATTTAGCGGCCCTCCTTGAGAAACACGTACAGCTGGCCGTCGGCATCCTGGCAGGTCAGCCTGACTTGGTATTCCCCAGGGGAAAGGGACAGTACCAGCTGATCGCAGATCCTGTGCTCAGTGTTGACAAGCCCCAGGAAGCTGGACGTGCTGCCCACGAAATCTACGCTCACAGTCCCCTGCGTCGCTGAAGTATAGATCGCAAGGCCTAAATCCTGGCCGCTGCTCTGGGAGATGCTGTAGATCACTTCCTCCTGCATATCTAAATCGGCCAGATCGGCGGAATAAACCTCCCTGTAACCTACGGGAGGATTGCTCAAGTCGCCTCTATGGATTTTGAACAGCCGTTCAAACTCCGCTGGTTCCATGGGGGTTTCGCGGTAACCGATGGTGAGCTGCCCCGCTTCCCTTTGGCTATTGAGATAAATGGCGTACTTACCCGGGGCCAGCATGAGGCTGACAAAAGCGGCTTGCGGGCCTGTGTAGCGCTGGATAAAGAAATCCACCCGAGGCTCCCTGCGACCCAGAATCTCCGCTTCGCTCATCAGTTTCAAGCGCTTTAACCCTTCAGTGTCGGACTGCATGAACAGTTCCACCATGGAAGGCATGATCAAGTCCCGTTCCAGGAGCAGTTCCTCTGTTCTGTCTGCAGTGTCTAGATCCACAACCAGCTGTTCCATGTCTTCTGGGACGCGGAACTCACTTTCTCCCCTGTACAGGAAATCAAAGACCATGAGGGGAATTCCCATGGCCAGGCTCAGGATGAGAATGACGAAAACAGTTCTTTTCACGGCAGCACCTCTTCTCCCACAGATAATTGGACAGTACACTGGACGTTTCCTCCAGATCCGTCCCGGGATCTGCCGCTGGAATGCAAAAAAGGGGACCGCCTGTGGCGGTCTGTTACCGTGGATAGCTGGCGAACTATGCAGTACATAGAGAACAGGATCTTTGTGTCGTCTTTCACGGTCAGTTGGAGGATTATCCCTGATTCTCTGGAAGATCCTAATATAGACCAAGTGAAAGGGGTTTAGCCATGCGCGAAAACAACCAATATCCACGAGTTAGCGTAGAGGTCCTGGAACGATTTATGAACGATGTGCTGACCAAAGTAGGAGTGCCTCCGGAGGATGCCGCGACTGTGGCAGACGTGCTGATCACGGCGGACAAGTTTGGCATAGACTCCCACGGCATCAGTCGGCTAAAGCCCATCTATTACAATCGCATCAAGGACGGGATTCTCAATCCCGTAACCAAAATCGACATCGTGCGGGAAGGGCCCACCACGGCAGTGCTGGACGGCAACCACGGCATGGGGCACGTTATCGGCAAACGGGCCATGGAAATGGCTATCAATAAAGCTCGGGAATATGGTATGGGTATGGTGGCAGTGCGCAATTCCAGCCACTACGGGATCGCCGGTTACTACACCAACATGGCCGCAGATGCCGGCNTGATCGGAATCAGNGGAACCAACGCCCGTCCTTCCATCGCGCCCACCTTTGGCGTGGAGCCCATGCTGGGCACCAATCCTTTGACCTTCAGTATGCCCACCGACGAGGAGTTCCACTTCTTCCTGGACTGCGCTACGTCCATGGCCCAGCGGGGCAAGATTGAGGTCTACGCACGCCTCGACAAAGACATTCCCGAAGGCTGGGTGATTGACAACGAGGGCAGAATCCGCACCGATACCCACGGCGTCCTCGCCGATCTGCCCAAGGGCACTGCTGCTCTCACGCCCTTAGGGGGAGTCCTGGAAGAAACGGGCAGCCACAAGGGTTACGGCTATGCAACGGTTGTGGAGATCCTGTCTGCTGCCCTCCAGGGAGGCGCGTTTTTGCACGCTCTCTCCGGCATGAAAGACGGNAAGAAGGTACCCCACGCTCTAGGCCACTTCTTCATTGCCATCAACGTGGAGGCATTTACCAGCCTAGATGAGTTCAAGAAGACCACGGGAGACATCTTAAGGGCCCTTCGGGCATCCAAGAAGGCTCCGGGCCGTGACCGCATCTACACAGCCGGCGAGAAGGAATACCTCACCTGTCTGGAGCGAACCGCCAACGGTGTTCCCATCAATGAAAGCCTCCAGAAGGAGTTCCTGCAGCTCGTGGAAGAACTGGATCTAGACTACGATTTCCCGTTCTAAAGCCCAAGCTTCCACCGGAGGCAGGTTAGACCGTATTTTAATCTGTTTTTAATTTGGCTCAAATTGGCCTTAAAGTCCGTCCCGATACAATCAAAGCGAATCAATCCCAGAAAGGAGTATGACCATGGAAATGGAAAGACTGGAAAAGATTGAGAAGCTGCGGGAACGGGCTCAGGTAACCTACGACGAGGCTAGGGAAGCTCTGGATCAGGCCAATGGCGACCTGCTTGATGCCCTGATCATCCTGGAACAGCAGGGTAAGGTTGCCCCGCCCCAAGGCGGAGGCTACCACCGCAGTGAAGGGAGCACCGCAGGTCAGGGCGGCTCCGACCAGGAGCAGGAACGCTCCCGGGGCCAGCAGAGCGGGCAGGGCACGAGCAACTTCAAAGAAACCATGGAGAAGATCTGGAACTTCGCCAGCGGTTTGATCAAAAAGGGCAACACCACCAGCTTTGAGATCCTGAAAGATAAGGATCACGTGGCCAGTTTCCCCGTGACGGTGCTGGCGCTGCTGCTCCTCTTTGCTCCCTGGGTCACCCTGCCCTTGATCGTCATCGGTCTGTTTTTCGGCTTCCACTACCAGTTCGTAAGGAACGACAACTAGAGTTTTGGGGGGAGCACTGTCCATGAAGCCCAGAATTCTCATCATTGAAGATGAAGAGAAGTTCGCCCGGTTCGTGGAGATGGAACTCACCTATGAAGGCTATGAGGTGAGTAAAGCCCACCATGGGCGTATGGGACTAGAGATGGCAGAATCTGGAGACTACGACTTGGTGCTCCTCGATGTGATGCTGCCTGGTCTGAGCGGGATGGAGGTACTGCGCCGCTTGAGGCGCACATCCTCCGTCCCTGTGATCATGCTCACGGCACGGGACAGCGTGATGGACAAGGTTTCAGGTCTGGACAGCGGGGCCGACGATTACATCACTAAACCCTTTGCCATCGAAGAGCTTCTGGCCCGCATCCGCAATGTGCTGCGCAAAGCCGGGCTCCGCTCCGACACAAGGGTGCTCAAGGCGCAAGATGTAACCCTAGACCCCGGAAGCCGGCAGGTTGCTGTGGGGGGTGTCCCCGTGGAGCTGACCAAAAGGGAGTTCGATCTCCTCCAATACCTGCTGGAGAATAAGGGAATTGTCCTCTCCAGGGAAAACATCCTGGAGAAGGTCTGGGGTTATGACTTTGAAGGAGAGACCAACGCTGTGGATGTGTACATCAGATTCCTGCGCAGCAAGATCGACGAAGCTTTTGACCTGAAATTGATCTCCACGGTGCGGGGCGTGGGATACGTGATCCGCGATGAAAAATAAGCAGGAAAAAGTCCACACCATAGGGTTTTCCCTGGTTTCCAAGCTGAATATTCAGCTTTGGTTTCGCTTGGTGGGGACCTTCATCATGCTCAACTTGGTCTTTCTGGCTGCCAGCGGCATTACCCTGGGTGTGCTGGGAGAACGCAGGGCTGCCCAGGCTGTCCAGCAGATCCAGGCTTTCGGCCTGCCTGCTTCGGCAGAAAGCGCCTGGCTGTCCAGTCAGGGGTTGGAGATCAGGGCGCAGGACGGTTCCTCNCAGGGGATTTTGCTGCCCGCCCAGATTCGGCGCGTTTTCCCCCAGGAGACCAGAGATGCGCGGCGGATGATCAGGCTGCCCCACGAACCAGATGCACCCCTGTACAATATCCTGGACAACCTGCAGTACCACTTCCAATTGGAGGTGGACGGGACTCCCCTCACCATCGTCATCCATTTCGCCTCAGCGATCTGGGTTTTGAAGACTGTTTTCCTGGTGCTGTTAATCTGGCAGCTGGTAACTGCCGTGCGTACGCTGATTTCCCGGGCCGAACTTATTCGCCGGGTCCTCAAACCCATCTCCGATCTGGCTCAGCAGACCCGCACTCTGTCCCAGGAGAAAGGTCCGCTGTCCATGGAAGAAATGCAGGNACTCGCGGGCACGCTGGATGAAATCAACGCCGCGCGTCTAGATACGCGNATCGATTTGGACAGCACCCAGGATGAGCTGAAGGGCTTGGCCATCGCCATCAACAGCCTTCTAGAGCGGATCAATGAATCCTACAGGCTGCAGGCCCGCTTCGTNTCCGATGCTTCCCATGAGCTGCGCACACCCATTGCCGCCATTCAAGGCTATGTTAACCTGTTGGATCGCTGGGGCAAGAACGACCCTGAGGCCCTGCAGGAATCCATCGACGCCTTGAAAGAGGAAGCGGCCAACATGAAGGAGCTCGTGGAGAAGCTGCTCTTTCTAGCCCGGGGTGACAACCACACCATGCAGATTCATCTTGAGCGCTTCGATCTGGAAAGCCTGGCCGAGACCCTCTACCGCGAGACGGAGATGATTGACGGGGGCCATGAGTTTAGCTTGGAAACGGAGTCTGCTCCCGTGGAAGCGGATCAGGGCTTGGTCAAGCAGGCCTGCCGCATTTTGATCGACAATGCCATTAAGTACACGCCAGTGGGGGGCAGGATCCGCCTCAGGGTCAGTTCAAGGGGCGATCAGGTGTACTTCACGGTGCAGGATTCGGGAGTGGGCATACCCCCGGAGGATATCCCCCATATCTTCGATCGCTTTTACCGTTCGGACAATTCCAGGGCAAGGGCCACAGGTGGGACCGGCTTGGGCTTGTCCATCGCCAAATGGATCGCCGAAAGGCACGGAGGGTACTTGGAGGTTTGGAGCCGGGAGGATTTTGGTACCCGCGTGTCCCTGGTTCTGCCCAAGAGTGAACCTCAGCTAGAAATCATCTCCGGCATTGGGGACTAGTAACTCCTCCATATCTTGGTCTACCGTGGTGGAGTCCCCGGGAATCAAGGTGATCAGGCCTTCTTGCTCCAGAAGGTTGACCACGTTGTAGAGGGAGCTGCGCTCCTCCTCAGGCAAGCTGTTTACAAAGGAGTTGATCTCTTCCTGAGGTGCGTTTCTGGCAAAGCGCGCTCCGCCGTACTTCAGGTAGTACTCGCCCATGGCAAAGCTCCTTTCGTCCTTCTTAATGTTACCCAGCCCAAAGCGGCTTACTCCCCCAAGAAAATCCTGGGGGTTTTTTTATTTGCCCTTGACAGCGGGCAAGACTCTGTATATAGTGTATATATACAGTATGGGGGGTGNTCTCCATTGACATAATCATCACCAACACCGGGGAAGTGCCCATTTACCAGCAGATCGTAGAGCAGATCAAAGGAGCCGTCCTCAGGGGAGAACTGAGACCTGATCAGCCGCTGCCCTCCATCCGNCTNCTTGCCAAAGAACTGGAGATCAGCGTAATTACCACCAAAAGGGCCTACGAAGAGCTGGAGAAGGAAGGCTTGATCTACACCGTTCCAGGCAAAGGGTCCTTTGTCGCGGATTTCGATGAGAGCAGGCTGACCGAGTCTAGAGAGCAGTTGGTAGCAGAGAAGCTGAAAGAGGTACTGGACACCGCTGAACTCCTGGGTTTAGGCAGGGCGGAGCTGCGGAAGATTTTTGAACGTGTATTGGGGGATGAAAAATGAAACCGATTCTCGAGCTGAGCAATGTGAGTAAGCGCTATCCGGGTTTTAGCCTGGATAAGGTGAGTTTCTCCCTGGAGCCGGGTTACATCATGGGCTTTATCGGACCCAATGGTGCTGGCAAGACCACCACCATCAAGCTGATCATGAACTTGATCCGTCGGGACCAAGGTGAGATCAGGGTGTTTGGCTTGGATTCCCTCCAGCACGAGCAGGAGATCAAGCAGCGCATCGGCTTTGTCTATGACGAGGGCCACTTCTACGAAAACTTGACCGCTGCGGAGATGACCAGGCTCATTGCCCCCATTTACCGCCACTGGGATTGGGACTTCTATGAGAAGTATACCCGGCTGTTTGACCTCCCGGCGCGTAAGAAGCTCTCTGCGTTTTCCCGGGGCATGAAGATGAAGTACGCGCTGGCGGTGGCACTGTCGCACCGGGCAGAGCTGCTGATCATGGATGAGCCCACGTCGGGTTTGGACCCGGTGGTGCGCAGCGAGTTCCTGGACATCCTGCGCGATGTGATCCAGGACGAAAGATGTTCCGTGCTCCTTTCCTCACATATCACTTCTGATCTGGATCAGATCGCGGATTACGTCACCCTCATTGATGGGGGCCGCATCGTGTTCAGCAAATCCAAGGAAGAGCTGCTGGAGGAGTATGTCCTAATCAAGGGGGAAAGATCGCTTTTGGACAGCGGGCTGCGGGATCATATCGTGGGCCTGAAGGAAAGCCAGTTTGGTTTTGAAGGGCTGATAACAGCCAAGGAAGAGGTCCAGAGGCTCGCGGAAGGACGGGCGGTGTTCGCCAGGCCCAATCTGGAAGAAATTATGCTCCATTGCATAAGGGGGAAAGCTCAATGATCAGTTTGCTGTATAAGGAGCTGCTGGTGCAGAAACGCGTGTTGGGCATGGCATTTCTCTACATCTTCGTCTTCAGTTTCGCCATGAAGAACCTAGGGGAGCAGCTGCCGCTAGCCATTATCACCGCGGTGAGTTACATGTTTGTTTTGTACGGTGGGGCCTGGGATGAAAAGGCCAGTTCGGATAGGCTCTGGAACAGCCTGCCCGTTCCCAAATGGAAGATCGTGGGGGCCAAGTACCTATCTGTCCTGGTCTATGTGGCTGGGGTGGCGGTCCTTACCTGGGCTGTCTTTGCAGTGCTTTCCATGGTGGGCATGGGAGGGATTTCGACGCCTGTTAGGCTGGAGCATGCCGCGGGGGCTGCCATTGCAGTGGTCGGCGTGAGCAGCATTTACCTGCCCGTCTACTTCGCCCTGGGTTACATGAAATCGAGGATGTTCAATTTGCTGATGATGCTCGCAACCTTTTCGCTCCCCTGGCTTTTGTCGGATCTTTTGGTTAACCTGCCAGCTTGGGCGGCCTTTCTGGAGAAAACGAGGCCAGTTGGCGCTTTGGGACTGGTCGCGGCATTTGTAGTCCTGCTGGCGGCGCTGTCCTTTTTCGTGGCCCTCAAGCTGTATGCTCGCAGGGAGTTTTAAGGGAATGCTGGAGCACCTTCTCTGCAGGGAAANACTGTTTTGGTGCCAATACTAAAGCAGTGAGGATTTCCCAGTAAGCAGAGGAGGTGCTTTTTTGTGTTTACCCCGTTTAAGGTGAAGAGCGTAACCATTCCCAACCGTGTCGTGATGCCGCCCATGTGCATGTACTCCGCCACGGAAGACGGCCTGATCACCGATTGGCATCTCGTGCATTACGGTTCCAGGGCGGTGGGNGGAGTCGGCTTGATCATCCTGGAAGCCACCGCCGTGGAAAAAAGGGGCCGGCTCAGCGGCAATGACCTGGGCATTTGGGATGATGGCCACATCGAAGGCCTGCGCCGCATCGTGGAGGTCTGCCAAGCCCATGGGTCTGCAGTGGGTATCCAGATTGCCCACGCCGGACGCAAGGCCTGGGGAGACGAGCTGGTGGCCCCTTCGGCCTTAGCTTTTCCTGGTTTTGCTGTACCCCATGCCCTGAGCAGGGAAGAGATCAAGGAAACTGTGGAGCACTGGCGTCAGGCTGCCAGGAGGGCCCAGGCCGCAGGTTTTGATGTCCTGCAAATTCACGGGGCCCATGGATACTTGATCCACGAGTTCCTCTCACCCTTAAGCAACCAGCGCACGGACGAGTACGGCGGGTCTTTTGAAAACCGCCTGCGTTTCCTGCTGGAGGTTGTGGAAGCCGTGCAGAGTGAGTGGCCCGAGGATAAGCCCCTCTCTGTGCGCCTCTCGGCCGTTGATTACTTGGAGGGCGGGCTGACGGTGGAAAACACTGTGGAGATCAGCAGGGTGCTGAAAGCCAAAGGCGTTGATCTCATGGATATCAGCAGCGGCGGGATCCTCTCGGCCCGCATTGAAACTGGCCCCGGCTATCAGGTTCCCTTTGCTGAAGCGGTGAGAAAAGGTGCCAAAATCCCCACCATCGCCGTGGGGCTCATTACCACAGCGGAGCTAGCCCAGGAGATCATCGCCAACGGGCGCGCCGACTTCGTGGCCCTGGGCCGGGAACTTTTGCGCAACCCCTATTGGGTGCTCCAGGCCGCTGCCGACAAGGAGATTTGGCCCAAGCAGTACGAGCGGGCGATCCCCGGCCGCTGAGGCCATTTTTCCCTTGACAATTCCTGGGCGCACTTTTATACTTTGAAATACAAAGTACTTTGCCAAGGGGTGGCAATGATGAATGTTGAGATTAGGGCCCGCGCCCAAGAAGATCTCCAGCTCATCAGGGAGATCATGGAACGCACTGCAGACTCTGTGGTTTTGTTTGGTAGGCCGTTCATCTTAGCTGTTGCGGCACTGCTCTTCTACGGCTGGCTGGCCGATCTGGCGCAGCGCCATCTACAGCAGCGACCCGTCCTTTACCAGCTGGTATCCTGGGGCTTGGTCGCTGTCCTGATCTGGGAGATTTGCTATGCCTTCAGCAAACCTGCCGTTTCCGGTTTGGCCAAGCAGCTCAGGCGATTCTGGATGGTGCTCTTTGCGGTGATCACAGTGCTGCCCATGCTCCCCGTGGAAGGGGGTTTCATGGGCCGGCCCGTGGACGAACTGTTTGTCCTCGTGCTGTTGTTTGCTGTGGGATTCTTCGTTACGGGATTGTTCATGGATGATCGGGTGTTCCACGTTTTGGCTGCCCTCTACGGGCTCGTGCTCCCCGCATATCTTTTGGCCTTCGCGCCCAGGCTGGAGTGGGGCTTTTCCTTGTTAGACCGCTTCCTGGTTCCCCTTTCCTTCCTGCTCATGGGGGGGTACCTGGAATGGGCACGCAGAAGGCGGGGACGGCATGGATCTGCATAAACTCTCCGACGCCTTCCAGTCCAGGGTCCGTCTGGCGGTTGTGGCAGATTTGGTGACGGGGAGCAAGACCTTTAAGGAACTGAAAGAAGCCACGGCGGCAAGTGATGGCAATTTGAGCACGCACCTCAGCAAGTTGGAGGAGCTGGGATTGATCCGCTCCACAAAATCCTTCCTGGGTAAGCGTCCCAGCAGCAGCTACGCTTTGACCCCCAAGGGGCGGGAGGAGTTTAGGCGCTACGTGGAGATGCTGGCAGCCATCTTGGAGTCGGCAGAACCAGAGGAGTAGAGGGCCATTGAGCCCCGCGGGATGCCGTGTGGTGGGCAGAAAAAA
>JGI24707J26582_10003777_pt1 | contig 10744 bp, 9 predicted proteins | sample BioPla1DNA1_FD_26582 | JGI IMG/M metagenome (IMG submission 26582) | reverse complement strand
TGAGCTTCAAAGGCTCGCTGAATTGCTTTGCTTATTTTTTCAATATTGAAGGCTACTAATTGCCCATCTCTCTTTCTAACCTGATATTCAATAACCATGATTATTCTCCTTAGTTTATTGGATTTTCTTATCGTCTTAACATGACACCAGGAATTATCTTTTTAAGCTTTTGCCCAATCACCTCCATCTCTTTATTAGAATAGGCAGATAGGCTTATCTTTTCTTTGCTATAATCATTCATTAAAAGTCCCGTCTTTTCAAAAGTCTGTAGAAACCAAAGTTCTCGACTACTAGCTCCCCTGCATATGGACTCCGCCATACGAATTAGTATATCTAATGGGTGTAGCTCCTTAACCAGGGTAGTTCTTAACTCATACGGAACCCTGTTGCCCCTTAGGTAACTAAGGGTTAACAGCCAGGAATCATAGTAGCTATTTACTGTGGCCTGCTTCTTAAATCTGCTTAGGCCTGTAGCCTCCATAAAGTTCTCCCGACTACTTTTGTAATCTAGGGCTACATAATCTACTAAGCCAGCCCCTATAAGTTCCTTTAATTGGTCTGGTAATAGGCCATTGGTATCCAGCTTGACGGATAGACCTAACTCTTTGACTTTGCCAAGGAAGCCCTGTAGATTATGTAATAAGGGTTCTCCTCCACTAACGACAATGCCATCGAGCAGGGACTTACGTTTTTCTATGTAAGCCAGGAAGGAAAGGGCTACATTTTCAGTATCTTCATTACCATTTTTAGTCATGGCTAAAGCCAGATCTGGATTATGGCAGTAAGGACATCTTAGCTGGCACCCTCCTGTAAAACACATAGCTGCTATCTTACCTGGATAATCCTGAAGTGTAAGTCTTGTATAGCCCTGTATCCACATACTATCCACCCTTTAAACCCAAAAAGTTAATAAAAAACCGCGCACTTCACCAGAAATGCGCGGCATAATAGCCTATACATTATTTCCGGTTCCGGGAACTAAATGTGCTTTACATATGAGTCAGGCAATCGGACTTAGAATTTTCAATTCAATACCGTAGCGGCCCTGTGCAGGATTCACACCTGCTTCCCCTTCGTCATATGTTTTAAATTTTTAGCTATAAATATAATATATCAATATATTGTGGTTGTCAAGCATGTCTACTACTATATATGCCTAGTGCCCCTATTTAACTACAACATTTAAAATTCTGCCAGGCACATAAATAACCTTTACTATAGTCTTGTCCCTAAAGTAGTCCTGTAGGTGGTCGTCAGCCATTGCCTCTTCCTTTACCTCATCCTGGCTGGCATCGGCAGCAACTTTTATCTTGCCCCTGACCTTGCCATTAAACTGAACTGCTATCTCAACTACATCATCTACTATCTTGTCCTTGTCCCAGATGGGCCATTTTTCATCAGTTAGCCTAGTCCCTGGTCCATAGCTTGACCAAAGCTCCTCAGTAATATGGGGTACAACTGGGTTGAGCAGGATTAAAAGGGTCCTAAACTCTCCCATAGTGATCCTGTTTGCCCCATAAAACTCATTAACCAGGGCCATCATTGCTGCAATACCGGTGTTAAATTTAAGGCTCTCAAAGTCCTCAGTAACCTTTTTAATGGTCCTGTGAACATCTCCCTCAAACTCCTTTGACAGGCCAGGCTCATCGGTTAAAAACTCTGTTAGCCTCCATACCCTGTCTAAAAAGCGCTTGCAGCCCTTGACCCCATTTTGTGACCATGGGGCAGCCTTTTCAAAGTCACCTATAAACATCTCATACATCCTCAGGGTATCGGCCCCAAACTCTTCTACTATATCGTCTGGGTTTACCACATTACCCTTGGACTTTGACATTTTCTCATTGTTTTCACCTAGGATCATACCATGGGAAGTCCTCTTTTTATAAGGCTCTGGATTGGGTACCACCCCTATATCATAGAGGAACTTATGCCAGAATCTAGAGTAAAGCAGGTGTAGGGTAGTATGCTCCATACCACCATTGTACCAATCAACAGGCATCCAGTAGTCCATAGCCTCCCTACTGGCCAGCTCCTTGTCATTGTTAGGGTCAGTATATCTTAAAAAGTACCAGGAGGAACCAGCCCACTGGGGCATAGTGTCTGTCTCCCGTGTCCCTGGTCCACCACATTTTGGACAGGTAGTATTTACCCAGTCTGTGATGTTAGCTAGGGGGGATTCTCCTGTTTCTGTAGGCTCATAGGACTCCACCTCAGGCAGCCTCAGTGGTAGCTCTGACTCAGGAATTGGTACCCATCCACACTCTTCACAGTAAACTAGTGGTATGGGCTCTCCCCAATACCTCTGACGGGAAAATAGCCAGTCTCTGAGCTTGTAGTTAACCTTTTGCTGGCCTAGACCCTTTTCCTCTAGCCAATTAATAATCTTTTCCTTGGCCTTTGCAACCTCTAGACCATCTAAAAAGCCTGAGTTTACCATTATGCCATCTTCACTATCGGTATAGGCCTCCTTTTCTACATCCCCACCCTTTACAACCTCGACTATGGGTAGGTTAAAGGCCTTGGCAAACTCCCAGTCTCGGGTATCATGACCCGGTACTGCCATAATTGCTCCTGTGCCATAGGACATTAGGACATAGTCTGAAATAAATATGGGGATTTCCTTTTCATTTACAGGGTTTATAGCCTTAACGCCCCTAATCCGGACCCCACTTTTTTCCTTGGCCAGCTCTGTACGTTCAAAGTCTGACTTTTTATTGGCAGCCTCCCTATAGGCATAAAGCTCGTCTAGGTTTTCTATCTGGTCCTTTAGCTCATCAATTAAGGGGTGCTCAGGGGCAATAACCATATAGGTTGCTCCAAAGAGGGTATCTGGCCTGGTTGTAAATACCTTTAGGCTAGTGCCACCCTTGACCTTAAAGACCAGCTCAGCCCCTGTAGACTTGCCGATCCAGTTTTGCTGCTGTACCTTTACCCTGTCTATATAGTCAACAGTATCTAGGTCCTCAAGTAGCCTTTCAGCATACTCGGTGATCCTTAGCATCCATTGATTTTTTACCTTTCTGACTACCTCGCCACCACAGCGTTCACAGGCTCCCCCTACTACCTCCTCATTGGCTAGGCCAATCCTACATGATACGCACCAGTTAATAGCAAACTCACTCTTGTAGGCAAGGCCCTTTTCAAATAGCTTTAAAAAGATCCACTGGGTCCACTTGTAGTAGTCGGGGTCTGTTGTATTTATCTCCCTATCCCAGTCAAAGGAGTAGCCAAGGGATTTTAGCTGCTTTTTAAAGCGGGCCACATTATTTTCTGTTACTATCCTTGGATGGATCTTGTTTTGAATAGCAAAGTTTTCTGTAGGCAGGCCAAAGGCATCCCAGCCCATGGCATATAGGACATTTTGCCCCTCTAGCCTTCTCTTTCTAGCTACTATATCAAGTGCAGTATAGGGCCTTGGGTGTCCAACATGAAGACCCTGACCCGATGGGTAAGGAAACTCAACCAGGGCATAAAACTTTTCTTTGTGTGGTCCACTGTGGCCTTAAAGGTCTTTTCCCTGTCCCAGATATCCTGCCATTTCTTTTCAATCTCTCTAAAATTGTAGTCCTTCATTGTGTCACTTCCTCTTGTTTTGATTGCAATATAAAAAACCTTCATCCCAAATCATAGAGACGAAGGTCCGCGGTACCACTCTATTTATCGTTTAACTAAAGCTACATACACCTAGTATGTCCCACTAAACGATCTCTCATAAAAGATAACGGATTTACCGGCTGTAGCTACAAGGTCACTACAGCAGCTCAGAGACGAGTTCAACCCTGGTTAGTACCCCCTTTCACCAAGCAGGGGCTCTCTTTAAACAAACCTAAAAGGTCTACTACTTCCCTTCATCGCAAAGCTTATTATTTGGTATTATAACAAAAAGCCTAGGCCAATACAAGAAAAGATAGGAAAATATTAATCTATAATGCCTTCCTTGTAAATTCCCAAAAGCTACCGCCAAATAGGTACTTTACATCCCTTATAATTTCCTCCTCGGTAAAGCGCCAGCCTGCATCTAAGAGGTCCTTGTATTTATCATATAAGACTGAGGCGATTATTTGCCTGGAATGACCCCATTTATAAATTAGCTGGTCAAGGACCCTAGCATCAGAGTGCTGGGGGATAAAGCTTAGGCCAAGTAGCTCCATCCGCATCCGGGTAATTTCCTCTATTAGGCTAGGGTTATTCAAAAACCACCAGGACCCAAATACCATTAGGTTTTTAAACTTTCTAGCTGTAACGCAAAGCTCGTGCTGGTCCTCTCTGGCTAGCATTGTAACCATAAATTTATTATTAGGATAGCTAGAGCATAGGTTCTCTAAGGCTGAGATATCTGACTTGCCAAGAGAGTCACCGGCCAGCCTAAGATCTGGATTGACGCTTCTTTTTGTTCCTATCATAAGGGCTAGGGGCATATTTAGCTGCCTACATACCGGTAGGATACATTCCTCTAAGAGGTAGGTCCTAATACTATCATCTGGATAGGCAAAGTCTGAAGCTAAGGATACTGCCATATAGATTGGGTTCATCTTGTCAACCCAGTAAAGTAAAAACCTCTTGACCTCAGCTATAGTCTGCTCATCTAGGATTTCACTAGTCAAATAGCCCTTTTTACCGAGCTTTATCCGAGCTAGCTGCCAATCATTTAAGAGGACATCAAGCCTTAGGGCCGAATGAAAGCCCATGTCAGCTTGGATACCCCTTTGCCACATTAAGCATTCTTCATCATCAAAAGGATCATTGGTCATAACCACATCCTTTATCCTGGCTACCTCAAAGACTGTTTTTATATAATCCTCAGTCCTAAGTCCACTAAAGTAGGTCCTATAGGCCTCAAGATCACGGGCTCCTGGGTCCAGTCCTAGACCCTTTAGTACAGTGATTACGCCCCTTGTGGCTTCACTAACAGGGCTAGCCTGTATAAAGAGGGTCTGCCAAATAAGGTCAGCTTGTTCTTGCTTGGCCAGGGCCCAAAAGTCCTCATAGGGCATGCTTGTATAGCGGAAAAACTCTGCAACAAGATAGTGATAGGTTAAAAGGTCATCTATGCCCCATAGCAGCATATCATCAAACTGGGCAGAGTAAAGATGGGTATGAATATCGGTGACCCTTACCTCCCTAACGGCAGAATCGACAAACCTTTTTAGCTCATAGGAATTGTTAACTGGCATATAGGACACCCCATCTACTATTATTATAGGCTAACAGATTATTGGCTGAATGAAAATACAAAAATTCTACTTACATTATAGTCAGATAAAAAAGCCTAGTCAACTAAGGCTTTCCCCACCACTATAATGCTAAGGGCCTAGTATAGCAGGATTTTTTAATAGCCTTATAGAAGAATAGCTTATCAAATTTATAAATGACTTACAGTAGAAACATAGGAGGGCTCTTGTATGCAAAAAAAACAAATGGATAGGAAAAAACACCTGATAGCCTACCTGGCTGATTGGGCTAGCTGGCAGGCTGAGGACCTAGATGTAAAAAAGGTTAGCCACATCAATTATTCCTTTGCCCTTATAAAAGATGGCAGGGTATCAGTTGACCACCTAGAAAAGCTAGACAGGCTCAAGATACTAAAGGAAAGAAATAAAGACCTAAAGATTGTCCTGTCTATCGGTGGCTGGGGAGCCGATGGCTTTTCCGATGCTGCCCTGACCCAAGACTCCCGTAGCCTATTTACTAAAACTGCTATAGATATAGTAACTGAATATGACTTCGATGGCCTAGACCTAGACTGGGAGTACCCCTGCCGAGACTTTGCAGGTATAAAGGCCAGGCCCGAGGACAAGGCAAATTATACCCATTTGGTTAGGTCCCTGCGCGCTGGTCTAGATGAGCTCTCTGACAAGACCAAAAGGCCCTATCTACTTACCATGGCAGCAGGTGCTGCAGAGATCTTTGTAGGGGACCTAGAGCTTGACCTGCTCTCCCTCCTCTTTGATTATGTTAGTATTATGACTTATGATTTTCATACCGGATCTGATACTGTAGGCCATCACACAAACCTGTACTGTTTTGAGCATGACCAGTCTATCAGTGTTCAAAAGTCAGTTGAGGCCTTTAGTCGGGCTGGGCTCCCAACAGAGAAAATAGTAATAGGGGCAGCCTTTTACGGTCGTGGCTGGTCAGGCTTTAATAGGGACCTCCATCCCATCGGCCAAAAGGGTCAGGGAGATCTATCCTACCCTTATGAAAAGATAAAAATAGCCATAAAAGAAAAAAGCCTAGTCCGCTATTGGGACCAGGCCGCTTGTGCTCCCTATCTACTTAATGATGATATATTTGTTGGCTATGATGATCCAGAGTCCCTCCGCCACAAGGTCGCCTATGTCCTAAAAGAGGACCTAGCTGGCATTATGTTTTGGGAGTGGTCCAAGGATGTTGACAATGAACTCCTAGATGCCATATACAAGGCCTACCAGGGCCAGTGATTACCCAAATGATCTAAAAAGGCAGGGCTGTCAGCCTTGAACTCATCCTTGCGCAGTATCAGACCGTATATGTCACTTGCTGCCTTTTCAGGCGGAAAGTCAGCCTCATCATTTACATGGCCTAGCATGTAGGTTTTGAGCCAGCCAGGATGGATAACAAGGACCTGACCGCCCTTTTTATATATAGCATTGTGGACCATAGCCGATTGCATATTTAGGGCTGCCTTTGCCATAGCATAGGAAAACCAGCCAGTCCTATAGCATCTTCCTATAGAACCTGCCTCAGAGGAGATATTAACTATTAGCTTGTCCCTACTATTCATAACAAGGTCAACTAGGCCCTGGGTCACTCTCAAGGCCCCTAGGGTATTGACCTGATATATCCTTGTTACCTCATCATAATCAATCTCATCAAAAATAGACCCGTCCTCATCCTTGCTACCAGCTATTCCAGCATTATTTATAAGTAGGTCCAAAGAGTCAGTCCTTGCTTTGATCTGACCTACTGCCTCATCTACACTAGCCTGATCTGACACATCAAGGTCTACTATATAAAGTCTGTCTCCACAGGACTCCTTTAGCCTATCTAGCCAGTCCCAGTCCCTAATGTACCTGCTGGCAAAGACCCTATAGCCCTCTTTTAAGAGTAGGTCTGTTAGGCAATAGCCAAGTCCCCTATCTGCTCCTGTTACAAAGGCAGTTTTCTCCATACCCTTCTCCCCTACTAGACTTTTTATATCTTTAATTTTATATCTTTTGCTTTATATCTTTAATTTTATATCTTTTATAGGTATATTATCTTTTTGCCTACCATTGAGCAAATCAAGGATACAGCCATTTCGGCTGTCTGGTTTCTAGTATCTAGGGTGGGATTTACCTCAACTAGTTCAAGTGACCTTATCCCATTGTTGCTTGATATAATCTCTGCAGCAAGTTTTGCCTCCCTATAGGTAAGGCCCCCGTAAATAGGGGTCCCTACGCCAGGGGCTTCAGTTGGGTTTAAGACATCCATATCAAAGCTAACATGGTAGCCCACTGTATCCTTTGTAACTATATCTAATGCCATCTCCATAACAGAGCGCATCCCGTACATGTCAATATCAGTAATTGTAAATATAGTTATGCCTGATTTTTTTATAAGGTCTGCTTCCTTTGGGTCTATATCCCTGGCACCTATGATAACAACCTTTTCCGGATTGACAAAGGGCATGTCCTCAGTCCTAAAGGGAGCCATCTCCTGGGCCCCTACCCCTGTTAGGGCTGCCAGTGGCATACCGTGTACATTGCCGGTTATAGTTGTCTCCAAGGTATTAAAGTCAGTATGGGCATCTATCCACAAAATCCCCACATTTTTAAGTACGCTTTGGACACCAAAGACCGTTCCCACAGCTATACTATGGTCACCACCTAGTACTACTGGAAAGGCCCCATCTAGTAGGCTCAAGTTTACCTGCTTTGCCAGGGCTTCGTTTACTACATTTATCTGGTCAAGGTGCCTGGCCCGAGTTGATAGGGGTTCTTCAAACTCTATTACATCAACGGGTATATTCCCCCTGTCCCTATAGTCAAAGCCCATATTTAGTAGCTCTCGCCTAAGACCTGCATACCTAATTGCGCTAGGCCCCATATCTACTCCCCTTCGGTTGGCTCCTAAATCGATTGGTACACCTATAATATCAAGCTTCATAAATAGTCTCCTTTTTATGGTCGGTCTTTTAAAAGCCTAGCAAAAATCCTATAATATCAGTCCTATATAGGCTCTATATAGGCTATTTCCCGACCTCTTTTAAAAATCCTGCTTATAGCTAGCTATATCTATTTTATCCTAGCCCCTCCTTGATAATTAGCGGTAGGATTTTTTCAATGGCTAGGCAATTCCTCCTAAGGTCTGTAGACTATCCTGGGCCTTGCATAGACTAGAATATAGGCCCCCTGCCTCTACTAGGTCTCTATGCCTGCCGTGTTCTCTAATCTGCCCGTCTTCTAGTACTATTATCTGGTCAGCATCCTGAATTGTAGATAGGCGGTGGGCTATGACTATGGTTGTCCTGTTTTCTTTTAGTTTGCCTAGGGCCTCNTGGATCAGGACCTCTGTTTGAGTGTCAACTGCTGATGTTGCCTCATCTAGTATCAGTATTGGAGCATTTTTTAGTATGGCTCTGGCTATGGAGATCCTTTGCTTTTGCCCTCCAGATAGCTTTACTCCCCTCTCACCTACCCTGGTATCATAGCCATCNGCCAGGTCCATGATAAAGTCATGGCCATTGGCCATTTTGGCTGCCTCTACAAGCTGGTCCTCAGTGGCATCCTCCCTGCCATAGAGTATATTGTCTCTAATAGTCCCNTTAAAGAGAAAGACATCCTGAGACACTATGGAGATATTATCCCTAAGGCTGGTCTGGCTGATATCTTTTATATTTATGTCATCTACATAAATATTTCCCTCCTGGGGCTCATAAAAACGGGGTATCAGGTTTGCAATTGTGGTCTTGCCAACCCCTGTTGGTCCAACTAGAGCTAGNGTCTGGCCAGGCTTTACCTTAAAGGATATATCCTTTAGGACAGGAATATCATCCTCATAGGAAAAGCTAACCCTATCAAAGGTAAGCTGCCCCTTTACGTCATCAAGGACAAGGGCATCCGGTCTATCCTTTATCTCTGGCTCCTCATCTAAAATCTCAAGTACCCTTTCAGCACTAGCTAGTGCATGCTGNAGGCCCTCATTTATCCTACCTAGGGCTGTTATTGGCTGATAAAAGGCTCCAATATAAAGTAGAAAGGCTACTAGGTCAGCAATAGGTAGCTGGTTATTTAGGGCCAGCCTGCCACCGAAGTATATAATTATTACTGTACCTAGGCTAGAGACAAACTCAACTGTTGGGTAAAAGGAGTTAGATAGCTTTAATGCCTTTAAAATAGCCCNAGTATGCCTGCCAACACTCTTTTCTACCCTGCTACCCTCGTATTCTTCCTTGGTAAAGGACTTTATCTCCTTTATACCTGAGAAATTGTCCTGTAAAATCGCACTCATCAACCCGTTTTTGGTCTGGGCCTGCTTAAATAGTGGTCTTGAAATCTTGCTAAACTTTAGGACCATCCAGATAAGCAGGGGGATTGGTATAAGGGTAAGTAGGGCCAGTTTTACATTCATGAAAAATAGCATTGTAGATACGCCTATAATCATAAAACCATTTACNACAACCGTTGGTATGGCATGGGCCAAGAGCATTTCAAAATTCCTAGTATCATCTAGGACCCTGGCCATTAGGTCACCTGTCTGCTTGTCCTGATAGAAACGTANGGACAGGCCCTGCATATGCTGGTAAAGGTCGCTCCTTATAGCATGTAGGATATGCCAGGCTGCATAATGGGATGTATACTCTGTACCAAACTGGGCTAGGGCTCGGAGCAGATAAACGCCAAGGGCTAGTAAGGCCATCCTACTAATACTAGTTAAAAAGTCCCCATCAAGCCCACTTTTCTCAACGGTCCCAATGAGGGTCCTAATCATCTGGGGTGGTATCATGTTCATAGCAGTTACAGTTAGCATAGACAGGGTGGCTAGTACTAAAAACCACCTATAAGGTTTTATATATTTTAACAAGGCCTTAAGTTCCTTCATAAACACACTCCTAAAGTCCGATTTTCAAATACACTATATTATAACCCATGGGCCTAGCAAGTTCAATTAAGTGACCAGCATAAAAAAAGCAACTATAAATAGCTGCCCTTACCATCTAGCTTTCATAAACTCCCAGCTTAAAGCTATAAAATGCCTTGGCTACAAAATGCCTTTGCTACAAAGTTCCTTGGCTAAAAAATTCCTAACCTATCAAATGCCTAGGCTAGGTCCTTACCCTTTTCTTTTCTTTTTGCCCTATATAGGGCTCCTATAGCTAGACAGCAAAGTATTGCAAGGACTGCTCCACTAGTGTCTATTAAAACATCTCTAAGCTCACAGGACCTACCTGGCACAAAGTACTGGTGGACCTCATCTGTAATGGCATAGGCAATTGAAACTAAGCCACTTATAACTATTGTCTTTATCCTAGACCTAACATTAAAGTAGGCTGCTATATAAAGAAGGCAGGCTAAAACGAAATATAGGAGAAAATGGGCTGTCTTTCTCACTAAACTGTGAAGGACCCCTTCGTCTATATCTAGGCCTAAAGGCCTAAAAATCTATCTACTATCCTTAGAAAGTTGCCAGAAAGATCTGATGATTCATCAGCCGCCTGGTGGGACAGGCCAAAGATTATGCACATCCAAATAAGGGGTAGTATCCATAGCCAAAGTCTTTTCTT
>JGI24707J26582_10003776_pt1 | contig 10746 bp, 9 predicted proteins | sample BioPla1DNA1_FD_26582 | JGI IMG/M metagenome (IMG submission 26582) | reverse complement strand
CATGACCATCCACCGCCTGAGGCGGGTACCGTACGGCGGTTACCTCCGGTAAGCACAGCGCTCAATATGGATTCTACAATGACATCGCTCTGCTCATCAAAGGGTGACTTGTCCAGCAAATCATTGTAGTAAGGGTTGCTAAAGAGTTCCAGGTCGGTAGCATTTTTGAAATAGTCAAATTGTGAGATTTGATCCTTCGGAGTAAGGTCAAGCAAGTCACAGGATGACAACATGGGAACCAGTATAATTGTTAATATGATGATTAATTTTTTCATTTCTCAAAAATTAAAATGTTATATCTATTCCAAACATAAATGTTTTGGGTCTTGGATAATAGGCATTGTTATAGGCGCCTGAGCGGTTAAATCCTGCTTCAGGGTCGATGTATTTCGTGTTCTTTTTGAGCGGTGATACATAGAATAAGTTTTCGCCCGAGAAGTAAACACGTACTTTGTCTATGCCTGCCCTATTGGTCAAATTTAGAGGAAGCGTATAGCCTACGGTCAGGTTTTTCAGTCGCAGGTAACGCAGGTTCTGCAAATATCTGTCATTTATTTTGGCAAGATAACCGCCTGTCGCTGAGTATGCACGTGCTCTCGGGAAATAAGCATCCGGATTATCCTCTGCCCATACCTTTTTGATGAAATCTCTTGGCATGAAGGTCATGTAAGGGTATGAATAGCCACCCCAGAAGTTCATGGTTTGTCCGTGAGGATACCAGTAGTGATTTCCCGTTCCCTGGAAGAATGCGGAAAAGTCGATTCCCATCCAGTTGAAAGAAGCTGTAATACCGTATGAGAGTGATGGCAAGGAATTACCCAATATTTTTCGGTCACCGGGATTATCAACGGTATTTTGTCCTATTCCCCAAACGCCATCACCATCCAGATCGACAAACTTCAAGTCTCCTGCTCTCCATCCACCGGTCAATCTTCCGCTACTGTAACTCAAATCTACCTCTTGAGCATAAGCTTTTGCCTCCTCGTCGGTTTTGAAGTATCCGTCAGTAACAAATCCCCATATTTCACCAATTCTCATCCCCTCATAGTAGCTTTTTGCAAAGGACTTGTTCGGGTTGTCATATTCGGTGATAATGCTCTGATAATCACTTAGGTTGAAGGATACGTCATACTGGAAAGGTTTGCCGAACAGCTGGAATTGGTCACGCCATCTAAGCGTTAATTCATAACCTTTAGTACGCAAGTCAGCTGCATTCATATCAGGCGAGCTGGCGCCATATACACCAGGTAACGCGACACCTGCCGTAAGCATATCTTTGGTATCCCTGATATAGACGTCAGCCGTTAGGTTAAATCTATTGTCGAGCATTGCAAAATCAAGACCGAGGTTCCATTGTTGAGCGGTCTCCCATGTCAAGTCGGAAGCAATCGGTGCACCAAGTGAGGAGTATTTACCCATAGCACCTCCCTCGCCAAAGCTATATCCTGCAAAATCCCTAATCGAGATCAAACGCATATAAGTGTAGTAGGAGGAAACACTCTGATTACCAAGAGATCCAAAAGAGAGACGCAGCTTCAAGTTGTCCACCAAGCCTTTTGCCGGCTCAAAGAAGGGCTCTTCCGAGATTCTCCATCCTGCAGAAGCTGAGGGGAACCAACCCCATCTGTGCTCCTTTGCAAAACGGGATGTGCCATCGTAACGTCCGCTCACTTCAAAGAGATAGCGTCCGAGATAGTCATAATTGACACGAGCGAAGAAACCAAGCAACGCATAACCTACCTGTCCGCCGCCAACTCCGGTTTCCGTAACTCCCGCCTCATTTTGTCCAACCAGATTCAAGTCATCCAGTGTAATTGACGAAAGGTCGCGTCCCCAGGCTGAAACCGATTTTCTGTAGAAATATTCATAGTTGAATCCACCGGTAACTGCCAGATGATGGTTGTCATTAAATGTATCCTTATAGTTTGCAAAAACGTTGGTTGAGTAGAAATGGCGGGTTGAAACGCTCTCATCAAGCTGGTTTTCACCTGCCCCCGTATTGTATGAAGCGAGTTCCGAATCGGGATATTCACGATACCATAGCTCAGAAGAACGGCTTGTACTTTGGGTTTGGTAAAAACGGTAAGTAAAGTCTGCTGTAATGCTGAGTTGCTCGATGGGTTTAACAACCAATCTTGTAGTGTTGGAGAAATCCCGTCCGACATCGAGGTTTCTATGGGTGTTTTCGTTAAGCATGATATGCCTTCCGTTGCCCACTTTGTAGTTTAAGTAAGGTGTTGAATAGATCCAGCTTCCGTCGGGGTTTTTCATCGGGAAGCAAGCCAAAGCATGGCGCGCACCATATCCTATCGTATTGTCAATACTACCATCTCCAATAGATTTGTATTGTGAAGCAAAAAACGATGAGTTGTTGGATAGAGTTGTCCATTTGTTTATTTTGAAGTCTATCTTTGAGCGTAAATTATATCTGTCGAAAATGTCCGGATATGTCCTTTGCATACCCTCCTGGCGATTGTAGTTGGCAGAGAAGAGGTACTTAATATCCTTTGTCCCACCGGTTATGGAGATATTGTGCTGCTGCACAGGTCTGTTTTTTCTAAACATCATATCCCACCAGTCGTAATTTCCATAATAAACCCAGTGGTTACGCCCGTTTCGCATCTGTTCTATTACCCAGGGACGGTCGGGATGTTCTGTTTTGTCATTAATGCGGGCAAGCAGTTGCTGCATATCATAATCGTTGTATTTGATATAATTTGTGCCGCTATCCGCCCACCAGAATTTATTAATGGTATAAACCGACCAATATCCGCGATTTTCGTAATCGGTAGAAGTGGTAGGTTCTTCCCATCCCATACGTCCGCTATAACGGACTATCGCTTTGCCATCTTTTGCAGAACCCGATTTGGTGGTTACCAAAATAACTCCAAATGCTGCTCTTGCTCCATAAATGGCAGCCGCAGACGCATCCTTGATTACCGAGATGTTGTCAACGTCATTGGGGTTTAGTCTGTTTAGGTCGCCTGTGCCACCTGTTACTCCGTCGATTACCACGAGGGGTGATGCTGAGTTAATCGAGTTTACACCACGAATGTTTATCGCACCCGTGGCTCCCGGCTTACCGGATGAAGTTGTAACATTCAATCCTGCAACAGAGCCTTGCAGCATATTGGTTACAGAGTGAGAAAGGTGATTTTCAAGTTTGTCACTTTCAACGGTACTAACCGCTCCGGTCAGGTTAACACGTTTTTGTGTTCCATAACCCACCACTACGGCACTTTCCAACTGAATGATATCGTCCTGCATAAAAATTATTACATCTTTTTTGTTCGCAGGAACATGTATCTTTGTGGTTATATATCCAATACTTGAAACGTTTAGAACCACCTCTCCTTTTGGTACGGTAATGGAAAAACTACCATCAAGAGAAGTTGTGACTCCATGATTGGTACCCTCCAACATGACTGCTGCACCAATAACCGAATGTTCCCGAACATCAAGAACTTTCCCTGAAATGGTCCTCTCCTGAGCATGTAGAGTTATCCCCGTCAGCATAAAAGCCGAGAGAACAATGAACTTAAGAAATCTCATAGAAAATAGGTTTTAATATTATAGTTATAGTGTTATTTGCTTCGGTATTCATCAAGAGAATAGGCTTTTGGACGCTTCATGGTTTCCGTCCAGGAATTGCCAAATTCATCTTTAAATGTAATTGTCAAGTCAACATCAGCGTCATCGGCCTTCACTTTGAAAAAATGGGGTAAAGGCACAGTAATGAAGTTTGGTACTGATGTTATATCCGGATTATTGAATCGGGGAATTGTAAGAGCTGATATGTGAAGAGGATCGTAAGTATTAACCTGCTTATAGTCAAGCTCTTTTCCGTGCTCATCCACTACTTTTAGCGTAGAGTTTCTGCTCCAGTTCCAAATATTTATCAGCACTTCGTTATTGTTGTTTGCCGGAAATGCCTCAACGTATTTTTGGAAATTGCTCTGAAGGGATGAGGGGCATTTTGGTATGTCTGCCATTGAAAACGATACGGAATTCAGATCGTAAGTGCGGAACTGATAGTTTTCAGGAAAAGAGGTAGCCTTGTAAGTATAATTGACATCGCTTCCTGAGAAATGCCATATACCATAACCTCCCGGCGATCCATCAGGTCCCAGATGAATCCCCGGCGTTAAATGTCCTGACCACCACCAAGAACCGCACACCGCGCCTGCATTATGTTCGTATATATCGTATTTTCCCGTAATTGCATCTTTAGGGGTCACATTGTGCATTGTGTGGGTATGTGCCGTGATGAAGCGTGTTTTGTAACCATCCAAAATATTAAACAGGGCTTTGGTGTTCTCCTCATCGTGACCTATTTTAAAGGAAGTTGTAGATGTGGGATAGAAAACATGTATATGTTTCATGATCACGATTGGTGTCGATTTGTCCACATAAGAAAGGTCCTTGCGAAGCCAATTCAACTGTTCGGCAGTCACATGTCCTTTATATTTTCTGGCTGTGGTGCCATCAAAATCGGAACAGTCTATATTGTCAAGAACTACAAAATGGATTTTCCCGATATTGAACGAGTAATAGGTTGGTGCAATTTCGTTGGCATATTTCGAGGATGCTTCCCAATCCAAATATGCTTTATAGTCATTGTCGTGGTTCCCCATACATTGAAATATCTGCAACCCCTCAATCTGATCATTCAATGTTTTTATGTATTCCGTCAAACCGAAGTTTCTTGAATACCAATAAATCTCCCAGGTCATATCTCCCAGGGTTACGGCATAAATGAGTTTGTCACCGGAAGACCTGACCAGATCGGATACCTCTTTGGTGAAAGCTTTAAACTGCTCCAAATCGCCTGTGCGGTTAGCCAGGTGCATATCCCCGAAAGTGAGAAGGGTAAAGTTGTCCTGACTTTTATTGAGTTTATTGAGTCTGAAATCGATTCGTTCCAGGGTGTTGATGTCGCCCCTCACTTTATGGTGGATCGTAGGCAGCACTCCGACAGAGGGAGCCTCATAGCCGCTGGGTATCGAAACAAAGACATAGCCCAATTTTTTGGATGAAACGAGCTGATAAATGCCTTTATCATCAGTAATTGTAACATCAATTCCATCCGAGACCACAACATTAGGCACTCCTTCGCCATTTGCCGTGACCATACCATAAAGATTGGTCTTCTCGTCGGGCTCAAATCCGGGAATTTTGTTGACAATGTTTATAAAAACAGTTCCAATCTGTTTCCTGTTGTCGCCCCGTTTTATGGAAACTACATAAGTGTCCGATTGTGGAATATCACTGAATTTTACGGTAAAACTATTTGCAGTAATATCCACGATTGGGAAAAGGTGCAATACACCTCTTTCTAAAACAAAAAGGTCGGTATTGGTCGGCGCTTTGCCATCTTTTACCTGAAATGTGTATTCTGCTCCTTCATAAAGATCAATGGTTGCCGGCAATTCAAAGCTCACATCAACTTCATTTCCAACACCATTGTTGTCTGGTTTTACGCAAGATTTGTTTAAGGAAAGTGTTAATAGAATAATTAACAGATTTATCGCAACTCTCATCGGTAAGTTAAGTATTGGTTATAATTAGTACAACCGCAAAACTACTCAACTCCTCTCTGAAAAGGGTTACGATATCATTAAGATTATGTTAAAGTTTTGTTACGATTTTATCTCGAAGTTTTCTTTGATTCCCTTGCCAAATAGATAAAGACAAGTATTATACCGATTACATTAAGACCCACTCCCATTCCCAATAAAAACCCTTCGGTAAAATCCGCAAAACCACTTTTCAAAATATTGGCAAAAAAATCTTTTGATACATAAAGTACATTGCCTAATACTATAAAGGTTATACCTGTTTTTAAGTTTCTCATTTGTTGATCCTCCATTATTTTAATTTACTCAAAAACGTTAAACTCTATCCTATCAATCGTCCCCTTGTAATACTCATAATCGCCTTCGGGTAAATGCCACATAACTTTGACCTTCTCACCTATTTTTATTTTTTTCTGAGCTTTATATTTCTCCACGACAACTGAAAATTTAACTTTCTTGTAGTTGTGTTTGCCTACTGTGAAATAACGGTCAAATGTTTCAAAATGGGTAAAATACCCCTCATCATCAAAGTGAAATGTCCCGGAAACCTCAATTCCATTATCTGAAAGCGTAGCGCGGGCAGAGTGATCATCTATCTCTTCCCATTTCACATTTTCCAGAAGCATATAACTCGGAATAAGCATAAATTCACAGAAAGTGGTTATCAGCGCAGATTGTGCTACCTCTTTACTGTTGTCAAAAGCCACATTGATCGAATTTAGCAGCTTGACCTTCATCTCTCCATAACCATCATGATAGAGGTCCCTTGCCGCCACGGGCATGCCCGCAATCTTCATATAGGCTGATCTTCCCAGCGGTTTGACGGAGTTGAACTGTACTGTGCGGAGTTTTTTCCACTCCTTCTTCGGCGAGAGCTTCAACCAACTTTCACTCCAATGAACGTTGGCATTTACGGGAACGGATCTATCTATATATCCACAAACATGAAGATATTTTTTCAAAGGCTCAGGCAGGTGTTGAATTGCCTCTTCGGTAAAAAAATGAACTCTTTGACCTCTATTCCTTTCAATGAATTTTGACTTCTCTTTTGTGAAACGTTTTTTCATAATATGTCTGGTTTATAGTTTTTCTTCTGTTTGAGCTTTTAAATCAAGCAAGACTTCAATATACTCCTCAGGCAGGTCCGCATGTATATCATGTGCGGATTTAAANCCGCCGATATATTGACTATCCGGCACCAGATCGACCACTTTTTGAGCATCCACCTCATCCATTGCAGCCAGCAGGATCCCGTTTTGATCATAATATCCGGGAGCGGTAAGTTCATTAGGTGCCACATGCAGCACAAGGGTAGGGGATTGAATGTTTTTCAAAATCTCCTCCTGGTCAAATCCCTCAAACCAGGAAAAGTCATAAAATGTTACTCCAAATCTCAAATCATAATTGCCGTTCCCATCCTGAAGATTGGCTTTTAAGGCAAAAAGAGAATTTATGCCCAATTTCGGCGGATAGTACCATATTTTGGGAACTTCTCCGGGATGTTTAGCCAGATATTTCAAGGCAGGTTCTTTCATGATCTTATACCAGACGGACGTGTCTATGGCATTAAAGACCTCCTGCGTGTAGTCATGTTCTAAAGAGTATTCTACGAAGGAGCCTATCTCATCCTGGTTGAGATAATCATACATTTCTTTAAAACCCAACCAAGAAATTGTTTTTTCTGCTCTTTCGGGCAAGGTGGAGAAGAAAGGTCCATCTTCCAGAACGGTTGCCAAAATGTGTTCGGGTGCTTTGGCAGAAACATAAGCTGCCAGCAAAGCTCCTGAGGAGTGACCTGAGATATAGACCTTTTCCCGGATTACATTTTGGATAAACCGGATGATATCATCCCCTATTGCCGTGGCACTATATTTAGCGGGATCTTTCGAGGATTTTCCGTGTCCATAGTAATCGAGAGCAAAAACATGAAAATGTTTTGAGAGCTCCGGGAGCACTTTTGCGTAGTCGTAGCAGTTGACTTGCTGACCGTGAAGTAAAAGAAGAGCCGGTCCGTTATCAGGACCTTTTATGTAATAAATCTCAGAGCCATCCTCCAGTCTGGTGAAATTTTCGGTAAATCCGAATTTGTATCCCGTCCTCTTTAAAAATTTCTCATTCAGATAGTCATAATTCAAATTTCTATATGCAAAAACGCCGATGGCCATTGCAATTGCTATTATGATTATGACTATTGATAATAAAACTCCTTTTTTCTTACTCATAGTACGCTATGGTTTAAGTCGATTATGCGAGGTTCAAACTTCCCAGCCACATAGCTATCAGACTCATCAGATTTCCGGACATGTGGACGATGATGGCATAGGAATGGTTTTCATATTTTTCCTGATAATAACCTGCAATCAAACCAAGAACAAAGGTGAAAACGAGGGTTCTGAAAATGAAATATGCACCTGCGCCTGAAGCTATCAAAACCAAGTGAGCTAACGAGAATGCAATGGCAGCGATGATTACCGGCAGACTGATATGCCTCTTAAAAATTTTAATTCCCCTGGATTTGAGCGGTTTGAGGATATTCTGAAGAAAACCGCGGAATAGTGCCTCTTCCGCAATACTTGCCATGATAAATATAAATAGGAAGAACTGTAAAGAGTTCATTACATCAAAGACATAATTGGCTTCCGCTTTAATCCCAAAGGCACTTCCTATAGCGACTATAAGCGTATTAACTATTACAGCGGCCAGAAATCCAAACAATATCGGTCTCCATATCTTTTTGAACTTCGGCCATGCGATCTTACAATTGACAGACTTTCTAAAGCTGTAAATTAGCACTATGGATAGTATCAGCATCACCGAATGTGTTACAAAGGATGAAGGTAGAAAATCCACATTCAATTTGATGATTCCGGGGGAGAAAGTTGCCAGCAGAAATACAATTATCGTCAATAGCAACCCCCAAATCAGGCGTTCACTATTTTTCATTATACTGTTTTTCATAATTATTGTTTTTTTTTTAAAATTTTTTGCTAAGAATCGGATGTTACCGATTTTGCCCGTTTTTCAGTGCTGCTTCCGTGAACAATCAACCAGATCCCAAAGGTCACTTCCCAGAGTCCGCCTAAACCAAGAAGGTATATACTCCAGGCCTTACCAAACAGCTCCATCAGAAAGCCGAAGGCAAAAACGGCATAACCCACAGCACCCCAGATTGCCAACCAGGATGGTGTGATTTTATGTTTACGCAGCGTCAAACACATAGGAATGCTGCCAACTCCTAAAACCAACATTGCAAGAATATACCCCGGCTCACCAGATTTGCTTCCGTTGAAAAAAACCGTTAGTAGGGCAAGTGCCTCAAATATTCTTGTAAAAAGATAAATGTTGCCAACAGGCCGGTTGTATGATTTCAATGTTTTTCTGAATAGAGTCCCGATAAAGAACACCATTACCGAGTTGGCGATAATTAATAATGCGCCAAAATGGCTCACAGGAGTATTCGTGCTTTCGAAGAGTTGACTACCGATACCATAGGCAACGAAAGCCAACAAAAAGAAGGCTCCTATTGTGCGGGCGTTATAAATTCTTACTCTGCTGCTTTTTTCTTTCATTTCTTCAAAAGTTGCATTGCTAATGATATCATCGTCCTGAAGGAGGTACCGGGATAGGCAGTTTGGTTTACAGTTCCTGCTATAAATAGATTTCCTCTTGGGCTGTGAAAAGCCAAAGCGCCCGAAAGTCCGGAATGTCCTATGAAGTATGGAACCGTCCCTTTAGGATTGAATAACCAAGGGAGCTTGAATAGATGAATGCCGACCCCTGCACGCATCGGGGGGAAGATTTTGTTCCACTCTTTCAGTTCGTCAACATAGGGCCGGGGGAATAATTTGCCTTCGAAAAAGGCCTCAATGAAAATGAGCATATCGGAAGAGACCGATACCATCCCGCCGTCCGCCCCAAAAGAGGTCATGGCTTTGGGTATGTTCAACACCCTCTTCTTGTGATACAACGGCATGGGTTTATCATCGGTTGCATCTTGATAGAGGTAGGTATGTTTCAGACCAAGTGGTTGGATGATACGCTCCCGACAGTTGTCGGAGTATGATTTGTCCGTAATGGTTTCGATTATTTTTCCAAGTAGTTGAAAATTGGCATCAGAATATTTTGCTTTTCCCTCAGTGCCGGGAGCAAAGAGGGGAGAGATCCTTTTTGACCTTTCAATCGATTCTTCAAAGCTCCAGTGTTGATCATTTCCGGCCATTAACTCATCTTCCAAACTCTTGCCGCTTGCCCCTTTGTCCTGGAAATAGTCAGGAAGTCCGGAGGTATGGGAGAGCAGATGTTTAACAGTTATCTCTTCGGAATGCTCTTTTCCTTTGTAAACGTGCAGCCCGGACAAAATGGAACCATCTATGTATTGACCGATTTTGTCCTTAAGTCTGATCTTTCCCTCTTCTTTCAGTTTCAGAATAATTGCAGTGGTAAAGAGTTTTGTGGTGCTGGCAATAAAATAGGGGCGATCTACGGTTAAGTTACCTGATGCCCCTTGCCAAATCAGATTATCTTTTTTTATCGCAAAAGAAGTTCCGAATACTTTTCTGTTGTCAACCGCTTTGTCCAGCAGTGATTGAAGTGATATATCAATTGTTTGTGTCGTCATGCGTTGATCAAAGTTCTCTATATAAAACAAACCCGTAGGGCAAGCCTGCCCCACGGGAAAACTATTTGAAAAATCTCAAAACTCCTTGCTTCTTAGAAGTACGGATCTATTTTAAACCAATTAATTATTCCTGAATCAGGCTAATATTTATATTTTGACCCTTTTTCAAATTTACTTCCAACACAGCGGGTTGATATGAAATCAACTCAACTCTTAAAGTATATTTGCCCGGCCTTAGGTTGGAAATAGCAAAATTACCCTCCAGGTCTGAGTAGTATTTTGCTCCATCGATAAAAATAGCGGCTCCAGCCAAGTGTTCGTTACTGTTCTTATCGATTACAGAACCCTTAACATCAACAGTTTGGATGCTGTGTGCAATCTCTGTGGTGTTAGTTTTCGACGTTTTGTCCTCTTTGTTGTCATCTGCGGATGCGTTGATGGATATCAAAACGGCAGCAATTAAAACTAAAAGTATTCTCATTTTTGATACATTTTTACGATACAAAGATGAACCATCAATGTTACGAGACAGTTACATTTCGGTTACATTTT
>JGI24707J26582_10003775_pt1 | contig 10751 bp, 8 predicted proteins | sample BioPla1DNA1_FD_26582 | JGI IMG/M metagenome (IMG submission 26582) | reverse complement strand
CTATAAAAGATGAAGAAATTAAAGAGATTTTTCAAAAAGAAGATATAGATACTACAAAAAAGTGGGTAGGTATATCAGTAAGAGAATGGAAGGGATATAAAGAATATAAAGAAATTATTGCAAAAACAGCAGATTATTTGGTAGATAGGAATTATGAAATTCTTTTTATTCCCATGCAATATCCTAATGATGTGAATACTTCTATGGAAATTGCTAATATGATGGAAAATACACCTAAAATATTAAATAAAAAGTACAGTCCTAGGGAATTAATAGGTATTATAGGTAAGATAGATCTTTTACTGGGTATGCGTCTACACTCCTTAATATTTGCTACCATTGTTGAAACTCCTATGGTGGGACTAGAATATGATACAAAGATTAAAAACTTTTTAAAAATAGTTGAACAAAAAAGTGGTGGTAAAGTAGAAGATCTAGATATAATACATTTGTGGAGCACTATTGATTCTGTTCTGCAACATGAAAAAGATTATATCAAAAAATTACAAAAGACTAGGATAGGTCTTTTGCAAAAAATAGAAATGAATGTAGAGATCTTTGAAAGGTTTATAAAAGAGGGAGACAAAAAATGAGAAAGCAAGTGGAGATATTAAAGGTACCAATAGATGATGTTTCCAATGTAGAAGCTATGGAAAGATTAAAAATATTTTTAGAAGAACCCAATTTAAAAAAGGTTTATACACCAAATCCTGAAATTGTTATGTTAGCACAGGATGATACAGAGCTATTAAGAATCATACAGGAGGCGGACTTGGTATTAGCTGATGGTATTGGTTTATTAATAGCATCAAAAATCAAAGGTTTAGGATTAAAAGAAAGGGTTACTGGGATTGATACTATGGAGCAACTCTTAATATATTCAGCGGAAAAGGGTAAATCCATATATCTTTTAGGAGGTAAACCTGGTGTTGCAGAGATAGCTTGTAAAAATATTGAAGAAAAATATAAAGGTATAAAGATTGCAGGGTTTTATCATGGCTACTTCCAGGATAAAGATGAAAAGGAAATTATTGATAATATTAATAGATCTAAACCAGATATTTTATTTATTGCTCTAGGAGCACCTAAACAAGAAAAATGGATTGATAAGTATAAAAATATTTTAGAATGTAGATTAGCAATGGGTGTTGGTGGGGGCGTTGATATTTATGCTGGTACTGCCAAAAGAGCCCCATTAATATTTCGAAAATTGGGATTGGAATGGTTTTATCGATTAATAAAGGAACCATGGAGAATCAAAAGAATGATGAATTTACCGAAATTTTTAATAAAGATAATACTGACAAAATGACAGCAGTCCTTGAGGAGGTTTATGTTTGAAAAGAAAAAGTTATAATGTTATCATTGAATATATGGGTATTACCATTGGTTGTGCATTTATGGCTTTTAGCTTAAACTTCTTTCTAGGACCTCATACTATTGCCCCGGGAGGGGTAACGGGTTTAGCTATTGTTATTCAGCAGACAATAGGTATACCTATTGATGTAACAAACCTAGTTATTAATATTCCACTATTTATACTTGGACTAATGGTATTAGGGAAGGCATTTGGAGCAAAGACAGCCTATGCTACCCTTATAATATCAGGTTTTATTAGACTATTATTAATTTTACATGGTGAAAATGTTATGCTTATTGCAGATCTTTTATTAGCTTCGATTTATGGAGGAGTTATTATGGGTATTGGTTTGGGAATAGTGTTTCGTTCAGGGGGAACCACTGGAGGAACTGATTTGGCTGGTGCCATATTAAACAACTACTTTCCCAATATCAGTACTGCCAAACTTATGATGTTCCTCGACCTTATGGTAGTCGCTGCTGCTGGTATTGTAAAGAAGGATTTAGAAACCTCACTTTACTCTGTAATAGCATTGTATATCACTGTAAAATTGGTAGACTTTATAGTGGAAGGTTTGAATTACTCCAAGGCAATTTACGTTATTTCTAATAATTCAGAGGAAATAGGTCAACGCATTATGGATGAGGTTGGTAGGGGAGTAACAGCTTTAAAGGCTAGAGGTTTCTATACTGGTGATGATAAGGATGTACTCATGTGTGTAGTAAACCGTAGCCAAGTAGCAAAACTAAAAAAGATTGCACATGAAATAGATGAAAGAGCTTTTATAATGATCACCACAATTCACGAGGTCTTAGGTGAAGGATTTAAAGAAATAAATAAAAAATAGGAGGGAAACATCTTGAATATTGACCATAGTTTATTAAAAGAAAAGTCAAGGCTCATACGTAGGGATATCATTGAAATGTTACATAAATCAGGTTCCGGACATCCAGGAGGTTCTTTATCAGCTACAGATATTGTAACGGCTTTATATTTTCACCAAATGAACATTGATCCCAAAAATCCTAAATGGGTGGATCGGGATCGTTTTGTATTGTCTAAAGGCCATGCAGCTCCCGTAGTTTATGCTGTCTTAGCAGAAAAAGGCTATTTTGATAAAAAGGAACTATCAAATCTACGACAAGTAAATTCTATGTTACAGGGACATCCTGATATGAAAGGAACACCTGGAGTAGAAATGTCTACCGGTTCTCTAGGACAAGGTTTTTCTGCAGCTAGTGGAATGGCCATTGCTGGGAAGATGGACAACAAAGATTACAGAGTATATGTATTATTAGGAGATGGTGAACTACAAGAAGGTATTATATGGGAAACAGCTATGTCAGCAGTTCATTATAAACTAGATAATTTAACAGCTATAATAGATTACAATAAATTACAAATTGATGGTACTAACTCACAGGTAATGGGTGTGGATCCAATAACAGATAAATTCACAGCTTTTGGATGGAATGTGCTAGAAATTGATGGACATTGTTTTGAGGATATTATCACAGCTTTAGAAGAAGCTAAAAATACAAAAGGAAAACCAACTGTCATTGTAGCCCATACTATAAAAGGTAAAGGTGTTTCCTTTATGGAGAACCAAGTAGGATGGCATGGAAATGCTCCTAAAGATGATGATAGGGAAAAAGCATTAAAGGAATTAGGGGGTGTAAATAATGACTAAAATCATAGCTACTAGAGATGCTTATGGAGAAGCATTAATAGAATTAGGACATAAAAATCCCAATGTAGTAGTATTAGATGCAGACTTATCCCAGTCTACTAAAACTGCTGGTTTTGGCAAGGAATTCCCAGAAAGGTTTTTTAATATGGGTATAGCTGAACAAAACATGATGGGAACAGCTGCGGGTCTAGCAACTACAGGAAAGATACCATTTGCTAGTACATTTGCTATGTTTGCAACAGGAAGGGCTTTTGAAATCATTCGAAACTCAATAGGATATCCTAAATTAAATGTAAAGGTTTGTGCTACTCATGCAGGATTGACAGTTGGAGAGGATGGTGCTTCTCACCAAGCATTAGAGGATATTGCTTGTATGAGGGTGATTCCTAATATGACGGTTATAGTGCCTGCTGATGCTATAGAAGCAAAAGCTGCAATTCATGCTCTGGCTGAAAATGAAGGACCTGCCTATGTAAGATTAGGTAGATCAGGGGTTCCGGTGATAAATGATGGAGATAATTATAGGTTTGAGATCGGAAAAGGGGTTTTATTAAAAGATGGAAAAGATGCTACTATTATAGCCACAGGGATTATGGTAAATGAAGCCTTAGAAGCTAGTAAAGAACTAGAAACAAAAGGTTTATCTGTAAGAGTGATAAATATACATACTATTAAACCAATAGACAAAGAAATCATTATAAAAGCAGCCGAGGAAACTAAGGCAATAGTAACTGTGGAAGAGCACAATATTATAGGTGGTTTGGGTTCAGCAGTAGCAGAGGTAATAGGCGAAAACTGTCCAGTACCTATGAAGAGAATAGGTACACTAGACACCTTTGGAGAATCAGGGAAGCCACAAGAATTATTAGAGAAATACGGATTAACCAAGGAAAACATTATAGAAACTGTATTTGATATAATAGATAAAAAGGAATTATAAAAAAGTAAGTAGGGGATTATTATCCCTACTTACTTTTTTAGCTTTTTCCCCCATTGTTTGAATAAATTCCATGGCTTAGGAATAGATATGTCTATATAGACTGGTCTTTATTGACGGCATTAATATAAAAAAAGGGGGGGAAATTTTGAAAAATAAAATTAAATTACCAAAGATACCTATGATAAATTGGAAATTATTCCTTACCATTATTATAATAATTGTTGTTTCTTTAATAATTATAAAGTTTATTCCTAACTTTATACTAGGAGGGGATAAGGAAGTGACCTATCAAATATTGGATGAAAACCAAATACCAGAAAAGATTAGCGAGATATTACCTAGGTACAAGATGTTAGAAAGGGCTTTAGCAACAAAAATAGAGGATGAGGTATATGTAATTGTCACTAGGGGAGAAAAATTAACTGGAGGATATCAAGTAGATATAGAAAAAATTCAATTATCCAAAGAAGATAGTGAACAAAAGGTAGTTGTTCATGCTTTGTTTAAAGATCCTAACCCAGATGATTTGGTACCACAGGTTATTACTTATCCCTATGTGGTAGTAAAGACAAATCTAACAGAACTTCCACCAAGAATCGATCTTGAAGTTAAAATAAAAGAATAGAATTAATTAAATTTATAAAAACTAATGCCCTTTCTAAGGAGTATTAGTTTTTTCCTTGAATTCCTATATCAGGATATCATGTAAAGAACGTAAGATTTATATATCTAGGGGAAAAATAAAAGATAATATTCTATAAAAATGTAATACTCCTGTAATTGAATTATTAGGGGGTTGATATATAATTAAATTAGTGACAGTGGATAAATTTTCAATAAAAACTAATAGGAGGAATAAAATTATGAAAAGATTTGCAAAAGCAATATCTACTTTAGGAATAGTAACATTAGTATTTTCCAGTACATATACTAATGTTTTTGCCAATAGTAAAATATATGAGAAAACAAAAGAGGAAATAATATCTACTGGGGTTACCCATAAACATATACTGAGGTTCAATAAGGATGGATGGTTAAATGCCAATGTTGTATATGTGGATTTGAATAATAATGGTATTGAACTAGACTTATTAAAAAGTTCTAGCGGATTAGCCACAAAGGAAACATTATCTACCATGGCAAAGGCAAAGAATAATGTGGTAACAGCTATTAATGGTGATTTTTTCTACTATACTAATCCAGACTCTCCCCTAGGAGCAATGGTTAAGGATGGGAAAATGATTAGTAGTCCAGTGTTTGTTGAAAACTTTGCAACTTTAGCGGTAGATAAAAACAATAATGCCTCAGCTAAGTACTGGCAATATGATGTAAAAGTTACGAATCAGCAGGGTAATAGTGTACCTGTTACCAGTATTAATAAGTATACCCACGAATATCAATCTATTATGATAATAGACAAAAACTGGGGGACAAGCACTCCAGGATATAATAAAAATCACTATGACATGGTAGAAGTAATAGTAGTAGAAGATGAAGTGGTAGATGTTAGAAGGAAAAAAGGACCTACTGATATACCTAGAAATGGTTATGTCATATTAGCTTCTCAAGGAAATGCACAAACCCTATATGACAACTTTAAAGTCGGTGATATTTTAACCGTACATAATAATATTAGTCCCAATAATTTAGAAGATATAAAATTAGCAATGGGTGGAGGTACAGTTTTAGTTAAAGATGGACAGGTAGCCAAGTTTACACAAAACCTATCTGGCAATGCCTCTAGAACAGCTGTAGGGATTACTCCTGATAAAAAGCAATTAATATTAGTAGCCATAGATGGCAGACACAATTATTTTAAGGGTGTAGATGGTGAAGGATTAGCAAAGTTGATGATTGAATTAGGTAGCCAGGATGCAATAGTTATGGATGGTGGAGGATCTACAACCATGCTAACTAGAGGATTGGGGGACTTTGATACTAAATTGGTAAACTATCCATCAGATGGTGGAGAAAGAAAAATAATAAATGGTTTGGCAGTTATAGCTGAGGAATCTCAGGGAGATGTAAAAGGAATTAAAGGAGAATTTAATCAGGACAAAAGTTTCGTTGGTGTTTCTAGAGATATGACTATAAAGGCTTTTGATATTAATAATAATCCAATAAAAGTAGATCCAGCCCAGTTAAGGTTTAATGTTAAAAAAGGAGATGGCTTATTTGCAGGGAATAAATTTACCCCTACAGCATCGGGTAAAACTGTAGTAGAGATTGATTATCTAGGAGCCAAAACAGAATTAACATTAGATGTGTTAGAAGAGGTCAGTTTATTGAAAATAAGTCCTAATAATTTCACATTAAGCTATGGACAGAGTATAAAACCTAAAATAGTAGGCGTGGATAAAAAAGGCTATTCTGCCAATATAGATCCAAAAGATATAGTATGGAAGGATACTAATGGATTGGGTTCACTAAAAGATGGAGTGTATACAGCAGGCAGTGTTGGAGGAAACACAACATTAATAGCCACCTTAGGAAATAAATCTGTAGAAATTCCAATAGCTATAGGAAGTGATAAAGTTTCTATAGGAGATTTAGATAAATATCCACATAAATTTAGTTCTCATCCTTCAACAGTAACAGGCAGTATTGCCTTGGATAACGATGCTAAGGTGGGAGAAAATTCATTAAAATTAAAATATGATTTTACTGCATCTGACGGTACTAGGGCAGCATATATAGAATTTGACAAGGGCAGTATCCAGCTACCTAGTGGATCATTGAAAATAGGATTATGGACATATGCATTTGAAGGCACTACTGGATGGATTAGAGGAAATATTAAAGATGCTAATGGTACAAGGCATACAATTGACTTTAGAAATAATATTGATTGGACAGGTTGGAAGTATTTAGAGGCAAATATTCCACAAAATCTACCAAGACCTATAGAACTAGAAAGGATATATGTAGTAGAAACTAATTCCACTGTTAAAAATAAGGGGACATTATTATTTGATGGCTTGGATATAACTCAATCTCCAAAAGTGAAAGAAACAGTGGCAGAAAATACTTTGAAAGATTATTTAAATGCCCCATATACTACTAAGGGTACTCAGTTTTTAGTTCATAGTGGTATAACCTTTGGCACAACAGCTGATGAGACAAAAAATATTGTGACTAAGAGAATTAATGAACTAGTTAATACAAACTATAATTTGTCCATTTTTACCAGTACCTTGGATTCTAGCATAACAAAGGGTATTAGTAAGGAATATACAATGGGCAATCCTGGTTATTCTAGTAAAGAATTTGAAAACAATTTAATTTTACATTTAGATAATAGGTCAGGAGGATTGAGGGCAACTAATTATAAGCAATGGCCTTGGTTAATTAATCATTTAGATAATACTGCAAAGGACAATATTTTTATAGTATTACCTAGACCGATTTTTGGAAGTAGTGGATTTAAAGATGAAATGGAAGCTGATTTATTACAGGAAAAATTAACAGAGGTAGCTGATAAAGGCAAAAAAGTATTTGTATTATATGGAGGTAGCAATAATATCAATGTAGATTTAATCGAAGGTGTAAGATATATTTCTACAGGCACATATAATAGTAATGCAGCCACAAATTCTAAATATATAGAATTTAATATTTTAAAAGATCAGGTAAATTATCAAATAAAACCTTTGTTGAAATAAAAGGATATGGTAGTATATGCAAGCATATGGCAGGATATATAAATAGGACTGAGGTTATCAGTCCTATTTTTTTATGAGTAGGTTTATAAGTGACAAGATGCTTTATATGAAATTTTCATAAAAATGGATCATATGATATAATTATTGTTATTACCCTAAACATTAGGAAGGGAAAAAATCATTTTTTATAATATTATTACATTATTTGTGATATATATTCTGCAAATATATAAATTCCTCATAAAACATTATAAAAATATAAAATCTTTATCATCCATTAGTGATGTCTTGACGGGCCCAGTCCCTTTCTTTATATTCCAACAATTTTTATTCAAAACATTGATTATATAACCCTATGTACCTTTAGGGTTTTAATATAAAATTTTTTCAAGATAAGATCTTTATAGATTATTTTAATAGAGATCTAAAAAAACAAGGGAGGATTTTAAAAAATGAGTTATTTACTCAAAAAAAATTACAAGAGATTAGGTATGGTGCTGCTGATAATATTAGCATTGACAATTACTGCATGTACATCTGATGATAGAAATCAAGGGAAGGAAACCATTGTTTTTGCTGACGCTGGATGGGATAGTCTCACTTTTCATAATGAGGTAGCATCCTTTATTGTCGAAAATGGATATCATCATCCTACGGAAGTAGAAGTAGGTTCTACTGCTATTACTTTTACTGCACTTAGAAGTGGAAGTATTAATGCATATATGGAAGCTTGGACTGATAATATCGGAGATGTATATAATGAAGCTATAGAAGAGGGAGATATAATAGAATTAACTGTTAATTTTGGTGATAGTGCCCAGGGTCTTTATGTTCCCACCTATGTTATAGAGGGGGATCCTGAGAGGGGAATAGAACCAATGGCTCCAGGACTGAAATCAGTTCAGGATTTACCAGATTATTGGGAGGTTTTTAAAGATAAAGAGGATCCTACCAAGGGTAGAATCTATGGTGCTATTCCTGGATGGGAGATTGATGATATTTTACAAGAAAAAATTAAGAACCAAGGTTTAGATAAAACATATAATTATTTTAGTCCTGGTTCTGATGCAGCCTTAGCCAGTTCAATAGCTGGTGCATATGAAAAAGGTGATCCATGGGTTGGATATTATTGGGAGCCTACTTGGATAGTTGGAAAATATGATATGACTTTATTAGAAGATATACCTTATGATGAGGAACAGTGGTTGCAAGATTATACTACAGAATTACCTCCAGTGGATGTTACAGTGGCAGTTCATAAGAGTTTGCTGGAAAAAGCTCCTGAAGTTGTAGCTTTTTTAGAAAACTATAATACTAGTAGTGCAATAACTAGCGAGGCTTTAGCATATATGCAGGATAATGATTCCACTGCCAAGGAGGCTGCAATATGGTTTTTAGAAGAATATGAAGATTTATGGACTTCATGGGTACCTGAAGAGATAGCCCAAGAAGTGAAGTCTGCAATTAAATAAATAAATATTTTTATAACAAATAGTGAACTGTCAAGGTTCACTATTTGTTAGGCAAAAAAAGAAGTAATATTGACTATAATAGGTTAAACTATTTTAAAAGTGAGGTGTAATTTGATTACTATGATCATAGTAATCAAAATTAATATGAATGAATTTCCTAGTTTTTTAAAAATGGAATTGGGTATATACGTAGAAATATTTGTAAAATGGTTGGCTACCAATTTCGGAAGCTTTTTTGACGCCATTGGTGATGGGATTTTGTGGTTTTTAATGAAGGTAGATGGNNTTTTACAANTTATACCATGGTGGTTNGTTTTAATTGCTGTATTTTTTATAGGTTGGCGAATTAAAAGCATTTCTACTGGTGCTATTTTTGCTTTTATGTTGTTCTGGGTAGGCTCCTTTGGATTATGGGCTCTAATGATGAATACATTGGCTGTAGTATTGGTTTCAGTATTTATATCCCTTATTTTAGGTATACCTATAGGTATAATTATGGCTTATGGATCAAGGGCAGAAATGATTATAGAGCCAATTTTAGATGCCATGCAGACAATGCCTACATTTGTATACTTGATTCCGGCTATTATGCTATTTGATTTAGGTTGGGTGCCAGCAGTTTTTGCTACGACTATATATGCTATTGCTCCTGTAATTAGGCTTACTAACTTGGGTATTAGAAATGTATCAACAGAAATGGTAGAGGCTTCTCATTCCTTTGGAGCCACCTCTTGGCAAACTCTTTTAAAAGTAGAAATTCCTCAAGCTCTACCCACTATTATGACAGGGGTAAATCAAACAACTATGATGGCTATGTCAATGGTGGTAACAGCTTCTATGATTGGGGCAAGGGGCTTAGGTAGGGAAGTGTTTCAAGCTATAAATAGAATAGACATTGCTAGAGGTACGGAGGGTGGACTGGCCATTGTTATTATGGCTATTATAATAGACAGAATTACTCAGGGTGTAGCAGATAAATTTAAAATTAAAGAATAAAAGGTAGTGATAAAAAGATGACAACTCAAATCAAAGTTAATAATTTGGTAAAGATCTTTGGAAAANATCCTAGGGCGGCTTTAAGAAGATTGGAAAAAAATATGTCAAAGGAAGACATATTAAAGGAAACAGGACAAACTGTGGGAGTAAACAATGTATCCTTTGAAGTAAAAAAAGGTGAGATGTTTGTNATTATGGGGCTTTCTGGTAGTGGAAAATCAACACTAATCCGNTGCCTGAATCTTCTCAATAAACCTAATAGTGGAGAAATCTATGTTGATGGGGAAGACATTGTAAAATATGATAAAGAAAATCTTAGAAAGTTTAGGCAAAATAAGATAGCTATGGTATTCCAACATTTTGGCCTTTTTGATCATAAGACTGTTGTTGAAAATGTGGAATATGGCTTAGAAATAAAAAATATATCCAAGGAAGAAAGACGTAGGATTGCAGAAGAAATGTTAGAGGCAGTAGGTCTGGAAGGCTGGGGAGACAAAAATCCTAATGAACTAAGCGGTGGTATGCAACAAAGGGTAGGATTAGCTAGGGCTCTGGCTAATGATCCTGATATATTACTAATGGATGAACCTTTTAGTGCTTTAGACCCACTAATTCGTCGAGATATGCAATT
>JGI24707J26582_10003774_pt1 | contig 10755 bp, 12 predicted proteins | sample BioPla1DNA1_FD_26582 | JGI IMG/M metagenome (IMG submission 26582) | reverse complement strand
GCCGATGCTCGTCTCCGTCGACGTCCATCGTCCTGCCGCGCAGGAACAGCTGCGCGTATTGGCGGAGCAGGCGGGCGTCGAGTGCTACATCAACCCTAAAGAGAAGAATGCCGCCGTCATCGCGCGGCAGGGGATTGAACGCGCCAAGTACATGATGTGTGACACGTTGATCGTCGATACGGCGGGCCGTATGACGGTTGACGATGAGCTCATGCGTGAGCTCAAGGAAGTCGATGCCGTCGTAAACCCCGATGAACGACTCCTTATCGTCGACGCGATGATCGGTCAGGAAGCCGTCGCGATCGCCGAAGCGTTTGAGCAGCAGATCGGGCTTGACGGATTCATCATGACTAAACTGGACGGCGATGCGCGAGGCGGCGCGGCGCTCTCCATCCGCCGCATGACCGGCAAACCCATCAAGATGGTCGGAACGGGCGAAAAGCTTCGCGATCTTGAGGTCTTTCATCCCGACAGGCTCGCCTCGCGCATACTCGGTATGGGAGACGTGTTGACGCTGATCGAGAAGGCGACTGACGCGTTTGACGAGAAACAGGCGCAAAAGACAGTCGAGAGGCTCAAGGCGAACACGTTTACGATGCAGGACATGCTTGAGCAGCTCGAGCAGCTTCAAGATATGGGTTCCATGAAGGAAATGATTTCCATGATTCCCGGCATGGGCCAACGTATGGGAAATATGGAAGTTGACGAGCGCGGAATCGTCCGCACGCGCGCTATCATTCAGTCGATGACGGTGCGTGAGCGCGAGAACCCTAAACTGCTCAACGCTTCACGTCGTCGCCGCATCGCCGCGGGGAGCGGTATGACGGTACAGGACGTCAATCGCGTCGTACGCCAGTACGACGATATGTTGAAGATGATGAAACAGTTCGGCGTGCTCGGCGGCGGTAAAAAGAAGCGGCGTAAACGATCGCCGTTCGGCGGATTTGGCTTATAACTGCATTGAATCCGCGTGGGAAGATTCCGGCAGTGATGCCATCACTGTGGAGATAGATACAAACATACATTTTGGAGGAAAAATATGGCAGTCAAAATTCGTCTCAAGAGAGTCGGAAAGAAAAAACAACCTTACTACCGCGTCGTTGTCGCCGATTCGCGCTCACCGCGCGACGGTCGTTTCATCGAACAAATCGGCACGTACGATCCGCACACCGAGCCGTCTACTTTTAAGGTTGACGCTGACAAGGTGAAAGACTGGATCTCGAAAGGCGCACAGCCGACTGATACGGTTAAAAAACTGTTGAAATACAACGGCATTCTGGAGTAAGTCATGAAAGAGTTGTTGAGAACTGTGATTGAACCTCTCGTACGTCATCCTGATGACCTCGTCATTGAGGAAGAGACGAGGGGCAGGGAAATCGTCCTGAGCGTCCACGCTCACGCCGAGGACATCGGTCGCGTCATCGGGCGCGGCGGACGTCGGGCGCACGCTATCCGCGCCGTCATGAAGGCAAAAGGCGCGATGGACGGCAAGCGCGTGACGGTTGATATTGTTTCATGAAGTCGCCTCGCCTCTTAATCGGCTACCTTCGGCGCGCGCACGGAGTCCGCGGCGACATTCTCGCAAAAAGTCTCACGGACGACGACGCGCGCTTTATGGAGGGCTTAGGGTGCCTTCTCGTGAAGAATAAAGACTGCGAGCCTCACGGCAAGGTGACGATTACTCGCGTCCGCGCGACGCCCTCCGGTCTATTGCTCGGCTTTCGCGGTTGTGATGACCGGGAGACGGCAAGGAGATACTGCGGTTCTTATCTTGCCGTCAATAGAGAGGACGCGATCGAGCTGCGCGATGAGGACGAATTCTATTCGGGAGACCTCGTCGGGTCGCGCGTCATCGATCGCACGCTCGGCGACTTGGGTGAACTCATCGATCTGATTGATGCCGGAGGATCGGAAGTCCTCGTCGTTCATAAGACCGGCGAGAAAGACGTCCTCATCCCGTTTCTGAAGTCGATCGTTCAGTCGGTCGACATCGAAGCCGGTACGATCGAAGTCGTCTTGCCTGAGGGACTATACGAACTTTATAGAGGGCAGTCGTGAAGTTTTCGATTATTTCACTCTTTCCCGAGCAAGTGCGCGACGCGCTCAGCTTCAGTATGACAGCACGTGCGATGGAGCGTGGTCTGATTGAGCTCGATCTTGTCCAAATTCGCGACTTCGCGATCAACGATTACGGCCAAGTCGACGACGCGCCTTACGGCGGCGGTCGCGGCATGGTGATGATGTGCGAGCCCATCTATAACGCGTGGCGTTCGGTTGTTGAACAATACGATGAGGTCGAAGACGATATGTCTTCTGACTGTGTCACAGGCAATACCTTCTCTCAAAATGTTTCGGAGGATTCTGTACACACGATCTTTCTTTCACCGGCAGGGAAGACGTTTGATCAGGAAATGGCGCTTGAACTCTCAAAGAGGTCGCATATCGCCTTTATTTGCGGTCATTACGAAGGGGTCGATGCGCGCGTCATCGAAGAGATCGGAGCCGAAGAAGTTTCCTTGGGTGACTTTGTCCTGACGGGCGGTGAGTTGGCCGCCGCCGTGATGATCGACGCGATCACGCGTTTACTTCCCGGCGTCTTGCCCGACGATGAGGCGTGGCAGCTCGAGTCATTCTCCGACGGTTTATTGGAATGGCCGCAGTACACGCGCCCACAGGTCTGGCGCGATCGAGCCGTTCCCGATGTTCTGCTCTCGGGACATCAGGCGAACATTGAGCGTGAACGCGAAGTCTCGCAACTTATCGAGACGATCGCTAAGAGGCCTGAACTTTTGAAAGGTCAGTCGATTGACCGCGAGCTTTGGGAACTTGTGGCCAAGCGGCTTGATTCGGATGGCTCGGGAAACTAAAGGACTTACGTTTTCTTTTGTTATCTTTTCATCTGCAACCATTTAATATGCAGCTTTTTCTTTCACTTGTCCGTACCCGCATTTCTGATTATTTTTTCAATCTCGAAGAACTAGCCGGTTCTTTACTTAATTGCGCTCATGCTCATTTGTGCGATCTGTAAAATATCTGAGTCTGAAATTGTAAATATTTAGTTAAAGAATGATGTAACCTTTGGCGTTATTACGGCGTCTTATTGAACGGTCGAGTTGACGTACCCTTGGCTGCGTCATCTTGATCGAATATTAAATCCATTTTGGAGGAGGAAAATATGAAAAAATTCATCATAATCTTCTTGGTTGCCGCGATGCTCTTGACTACTATCGCCTGTCAAGGCCAGAGGAAAGATAAAGATCCTTCGGATTCATCGTCCGACGCACCCGTAACGACGACAACCGTCAAAGAGTATGAAACACTGCAGGCGAGATTGGAAAGCATTGTTGACGCGTCCGGTGTCGAAGGAATTCTTACGAATCGCCAATACAGACAGATCGATCAAGAGAGTGCTGCATTTTTTATAGGGACGGAATCGTTCGACGGTACATTTAAGGAGTGTGTCGCGCTCGAGCCGGATATCTCCCCAGACGCTTTCGCTTTAGGACTATTTGAGCTTGAAGAAGGAGCTGATGTGAAGGCTTTTGCGGAAGAAGTCATAGGTAAGGCCAATCTCAATAAGTGGATTTGTGTCAGCGCTGAAGACAAGTACGTAGGCATCTTCGGATCGTATGTCCTGTTTGTCATGACGTCAAAAGCCGACATTGCCAAGATCGCCGACGCTGCCGGATTTGAGCCTATTTCAGGTTAATGCATGACGTTTTCAAGCGTAACATTTCTGTACTTCTTTCTGCCGTCGGTATTGGCGATCTATTATATCGTCCCTGATCGCCTGAAGAATGTCATTTTGCTCCTCGCGAGCCTCGTCTTCTATTTTTGGGGAGAGCCGCGCTTTGCAGTGATCATGGTTCTTACCGCGTTGATGGGCTTTGGAGGCGGGATGTTGCTTGGACGGATCAAGATGCCACGACTGAGGAGAGCGGTGATGGCGTTGAGCATCACGCTTTGCCTGATCCCTCTCCTTCTTTTTAAATATGGTGACTTTATCATCGCCAACGTTCGCGTTTTATTTCAGAATGATCTGCCGTTTTTGCGTCTCGCCTTGCCGATAGGTGTCAGCTTTTATACGTTTCAGGTTGTCTCCTACGTCATCGACGTCTATCGAAAAACAGTCGAGCCGGAGCGGAATCCTTTTCTCTTCGTCATGTACGTCTCGTTGTTTCCGCAGCTTATTGCGGGTCCGATCGTCCGTTTCAGCGATGTGCAGCGACATTTGAGAAAGAGAGTCGTTTCGCTCGATTCCGTCGCTTCCGGGATTGTCCGTTTCGTGACCGGACTCGGTAAAAAAGTCCTGATCGCCAACACGCTCGCCGAGCTGGGACGAGAGCTTGGGGCGACGCCTGTGCCTTCAGTTCTATCGCTCTGGCTTTCCGCCTTCGCGTTTACGCTCCAGATTTACTTCGACTTCTCGGGTTACTCCGATATGGCGATCGGCATGGGCAGGATGTTCGGCTTCTCATTTCCCGAAAATTTTCGTTATCCTTATCTCTCGAAAAGTGTCACCGAATTCTGGCGTCGATGGCACATGACGCTCGGCGAATGGTTTCGCGACTACGTGTATATTCCGCTCGGAGGCAGTCGGGGGAGTTGGCTCACACGCGTACGCAATCTTCTGATTGTCTGGCTTCTCACCGGCCTTTGGCACGGTGCAGCGTGGAATTTCATCGCATGGGGATTGTTCTATTTCGTCGTGCTATCGATCGAGCGAATCGGTCTATCGAAAGTTCTCGAAAAAATGCCCTCCGTGTTGCGCGTCGTCTATACGTTTCTACTCGTGATGCTCGGTTTCGTCCTTTTCAACGCTGATTCTTTAGGTGAGGCGCTCTATCATCTGAAGGGCATGTTTGGGCTGTCGTCACTTCCGCTAGCCGATTCCGTATCGCTCTATTACGGACGCAGTTACGCCATTACCTTGTTTATTGCAGTTGTCGCCTCGACGCCTATCTTCAAGAAGTTATCTAAACAATTGTCGTCACGATCGACGGCTGCAAGGTGCGCGATCGATTGTGCCGTTATTGTCGGCGTGATCGGCACGATGACGCTTGTCACTGCGTGGCTCGTGAACGGGTCTTTCAATCCTTTTCTGTATTTTCGATTCTAGGAGGCTTCGATGAAACACCGTTCGATTGTAATTGTGATCGTCTTCGCTGTCCTTCTTGTGATGGTGCCCGTGTTGTCGATCGCCCTGCCTGACAAGGCGACGTCGTCCGTCGAACGGCGATCACTTTCTCAGTGGAAAAATCTCAACGCGTACAGGAAAGAGAATCCTCGTTCCAAAGTATCCGACTATTTTGCGTCGATCGAGGATTATCTCCTCGATCAATTTCCTTTGAGAAATGAGATGAGGAGTATTTCGGCATTAGCGCGTCGCTATGTCTTCTCGCAATTCGACCACGATCGATATTTCAAAGTCAAAGGACATTTGGGAAAACTAGATTTTACGTATCGAGAGAAGGTAGTAGATAACGCCGTGGCACTCTTTAACAAGGTCTACGAAGAGCATTTCAGAGGAGGAGAGGGGCGACACCTCTTTGTCTTGATTCCCGATAAGAATCATTACATGGCAAATGGCACGACCTATCCCTCGCTCGATATCAAGCTGTTTATGGAGGCGATTGATCGGACGATGAGTCGTGAGGTTGAAATACTGTCGCTGGAAGATGTACTGTCGCTCGAGATGTATTACAGAACAGATCCACACTGGAACCAGATCTATCTGCGACCGATCGCCGACACTTTGTTAGAAAAACTTCAAAATCCTATCCGCGTCAACAAACTGTCGTTTGACGTCGGTTCTGTCGGAACTTTTCTCGGTACGTACGCCGGTCAGGCGGCGTTTCCTACCAATGCGGACGATCTCGAGTATCTCGATCATTCTTCGATTGGGCAGGCGCGTGTCTATGATCCTTTCGAGCAGAGAGAGACTCCTGTCTACCGATTCGACCTGCGAGATTCGATGGATCCTTATGATTTCTTTCTGGGCGGGGCGCAGCCTCTCTTTGTCGTGAAGAATGGTGCGGCGGAAAGCAATCGCAGGCTTGTCGTCTTTCGAGATTCGTTCGGATCGTCGCTCGTGCCTCTCCTCATTCCCGCCTACAGTGAAATTCTTGTCGTGGATCTGCGGTACGTACGCCCAGATGTGATAAGCGAAGAGCTCGACCTGTTTCACGATGCCGACATTCTGTTTCTCTATTCGACGACCGTATTAAATGCTCCGGGCGCCTTTCCTGTTTCGTGAAAATGCCGGCATTCAGCACTTGTCGAAGGTTTTTCTTTCTGCTACAATGCATAAGGTTTGAAAACGGGTGGTCCGCTGCAATTGCGTGCAAGAACATCCAACGAATACATAAAGGAGGTACGCAATATGGACTATATTAAAGCGGTTGAGCAGCCATATCTGCGCGATCAGTATGAAAACGTCGAGATCGGCGACCGCGTCAATGTTCATCTCAGGATCACCGAGGGTTCGCGTGAACGAATTCAGATTTTTGAGGGAACGGTGATCGGACGTAAGGGAGCCGGGCTGAACGAGACGGTAACCCTGCGCCGTGTCGCGTATGGTGTCGGTGTCGAGCGTGTTTTCCCGCTTCATTCGCCTAAAATCGTGAAGATTGACGTTCTGCGCAAGGGACGCGTGCGACGCGCGAAGCTGTTCTATCTGCGCGATCGCGTCGGTAAAGCGGCTCGTGTTCGCGAGAAGTTGCCTACAAGGAAAAAGTGATCTCTTCGCGGTGCACAGAGAGAAACCGACTGTGCCGGCGAAACATACGTAAAGGAACAGGACGACCGTAAAGAGGTCGTTCTTTCTTTTCGGGTTCTATTTGCCTTCTAGGTTTGGTGACGGTGAGCGCAGTTCGTCGGGTCGGTTCGTTGAAACACCGAGGCGGTTTATGCGGTACTATAAATGCATAACGAATAGGGGCGTGGCAGATGCGAGTTTTATTACCTGACTTATATGCACGAAAACGAGTTTTGCGCGAATTGGCGACCAAGCATCCGGCTTGGAAGAGGAAGGTTATCTTTTCTATTCTGCTTTTTTCCGTGGGAATCGTGATCATCGCATTTACGCTGAGATTGATTATGACGAATACGCCGCGAGCTCTTGGCTATTTTATATTTGGCGTGCCCGGAGCAACCTTTGCCATTATCCCGATGATCATCGGTGTTATACGCTATGTCTCGGCTAAATATGATTGTGCGTTACCTTACAGCAGCTATGCCAACGGGACGATTACGCTCTATGAGGATCGCCTTGAGTATGTTTATTGGGAAATTCGCAAAGAATCTCCGGAGGCTAAAACTGAAAAGTATCTCATGAAATATCCGGAGGAGGCCAAAACGACGTATTCGATCGACCGCGACAGTATCCGGGATGTTACGACTGAAGACGGTTTGGTATGTGTCATTTCCGGAAGCGCTAAAATCAAGATACCAGATTGGAAACGTAAAGACGGTCAATTCTTTTTAGATAAAACACAGTATGTGGGGGAATTTTCATTTCCTCTCGCCTTTGCCGAGACTGATGTCATTCAAATCATTGACAACTGGAGAAGATAGAGTCTTGCCGCGGATAGTTGTCAAAAATTAGGAAAGAGGATTCAATGACGAAAAGACGTGATCGCAAACAAATTCACTGGTATCCCGGTCATATGGCAAGCGCAACACGCGAGCTGAAAAAGATTTGGAAACACATTGATGTCGTTTTGGAAGTCGCCGATGCGCGTATTCCTGTTGCGAGTCGAAATCCTATTCACTTGACGCTTATTCCGCAAAAGCCCTACTTGCTCCTTTTGTCGCACGCCGATCTGGCAGACCGCGAAGCGAATAACCGTTGGCTGGAGTACTTTTTGGATGAAAAGGTGCCGGTCATCGCGTGCGATCTTCGCTCAGACGCAGAAATACGACTGATCAGGAGACGTCTTCTCAGTTTTCACGAACCGCTGTTGGAGAAGGCGAAACGGCAGGGAAGAATAGCGCGTGCGCTGCGCGTGCTCGTCGTCGGAATTCCCAACACGGGGAAATCGACCGTCATCAATAAACTCGTAGGGAAGAAGTCGGCTGCCGTCGAATCGAGGCCGGGTGTTACGCGCGATCTCAATTGGCTGCGCTCAGGCACGGAGCTTCATCTCCTTGATACGCCTGGCATATTGCCTCCTAAGCTCGCCGATCAGGAAGAAGCGTTCGGATTAGCGGCGACGGGAGCCATTCGAGACGCGATCTTGCCCCTTGAAGAAGTCGCGCGCAAGCTCCTGATGCGTCTCCGAGCCGACTACAGAGATGAGATGAACGCGCGTTACGGCGAGCGCATTCACGATGCCTCACTCGATTTTGAAGCGTGTGCCTTCCGCATGGGCTGCATCTTGAGCGAGGGTGAACCTGATACGTTAAGGTTTTCATCGATGCTTATCGATGATTTTCGCGCCGGGCGTATCGGCCGTATTACGCTTGAATGGCCTCCGGAGAAAGAATCTGCGGAGGGCGCGGATACTCCCGAAGCGGATCACTCGAATACGGTGACGCAATGAGTATTGACGGCAAAGCGCAACGACCGATTCGAATCACGGAACGCGACATCGAACGTTACGAGGAGATGGCGCGGTATGAAGCGAAGCTGCGTGGGGATGGATACGGTTTGATTGCCGGCGTTGACGAAGCCGGTCGAGGTCCATTGGCGGGTCCCGTCGTCGCTGCTGCCTGTATCTTGCCGGAGGGAGAGACGTTCTACGGCCTTAATGACTCGAAGAAAATGACGGAGAGACGGCGTGATGCTCTTTTTGTCGAGTTGCGTCGTCGCGCGCTCGCGTGGTCTGTCGCTTTAGTCACAAATTGTGAGATCGACCGCGTCAACATATTGGAGGCGACGAAGGAAGCGATGAAGCAGGCTTTACGGACTTTGCCCGTAAAGCCCGATGTCGCCGTCATAGACGCCGTCGCGCTCGATGGACTCGATTACCCCGTAATGGTTGAGAAACGCGGTGACGCGCGGATTAACGCGATTGCCGCCGCTTCCATTCTAGCAAAGGTTACGCGTGATCGCCTAATGAAGAATTGGGATGCCGTCTATCCTGTCTACGGATTCTCATCGAATAAAGGGTATGGAACGAAAGAGCATATGGACGCCATCCGTTTGCACGGATCGTCTCCCATTCACCGATTGAGTTTCCTCGGAAATATATTGAACGATCCGGAGATTTATATTGATCGCGGTGTTCGTATCGAGCATAAAGTTGCCGAAGATCTCATCGCAAGGGGCCATACGATCCTCGAGCACCGCTACTCGATCCATGAAGTAGGTGAGGTTGATTTCATCACGAGTCGTAAGGATGAAATTTTCGTGATCGAGTGTAAGGGAAGAGGTCCTTCTTCGTCCGCTTTCGGCGGAGTCGATGAGGCGTTTTCAGCCGAACAGGCGGATCGTATTCGCCTCGTCGTCGTGAAATGGTTGGAGGAGAAGGGTTTGACGGACGTCGCCGTCGAGATGTTGTATGCGGCTGTAGACACGGACTGTTCAGGTGACATCATGGATATTCGGTACATGCCGTTTATGTGAACATCACAACGCCCGGGCTGAACATCTCGTTCTCCGCACACATCATGACATCATCTTTTGTCGTGGTTTCACGTTTATTTTCAATGGTATCTATGATATGATGTTAGCATCAGTTGCGAGGAGGCCTTGATAATGAAATTAGACCGCCACAGCAGTGTCCCGTTGTACGCTCAGTTGCGCGAATTGATTGTTGAGCGTATTCAGGACGGCGTATATAAACAGGGAGAGCGTATTCCGTCCGAGATGACTCTCTGCGACGAATTGGGACTTTCGCGTCCGACTGTCAGGCAGGCGATCTCCGAACTCGTCTCCGACGGCATCTTAGAGATCCACAAGGGGAGAGGCACTTTCGTTTCCGTAGAGCCTGAGCGCCTCATGATTCCTCATTTCAACGCTCTGACTTTCAGCTTTCTCAATATGACGTCTTATGAGGACATCGGATTGCAGCCTGTTCAACATATAGAGCCTGATCCGGAACTCGATGCGATGTTTAACATTCCCGATACAAAACATCCCGGTTATTGGATGTTGCAGTGGCCTGTCATGTTTGACGGACGTATTTTCGGTTGGTGTACGTCGTATGTTTCCGCACAGGTCTTTCCCGATTTAGGTCAGAACATCGCTTCCGGCAAGCGCATGATCGACATTAAGAGCAACAAGTATGCGTTCCTGCCTGTCAAGGGGAGCGTTCAGGTCCTCGCTAGGCCCGCGCGAAACAGGGAAGCGTCGTTACTTGAAATCCCGAAACGGACGATCGTTCTCGCCGCGACAGGTCAGCTGTACGGTCGCAACGGTATCGTATGCGAGTGTATCCGAACCGCTCTTCGCTCCGACTTGCTGAAGTTGGAGATTAACTGACAATAATCTTGATTTACGACTTCGATACAACCGCCACATCTCCTGTGCTTCCCGAAGTACTGGATGTTTATATTCGCTTGCTCGGCGAGCTCGGTTTCAATCCATCGTCTACACATGCCGGCGGTCTGCGCGCTCTTGCCCGCCTAGATGACGCGAGACGAATCATCGCTCGTTATCTCGACTGTTCACCCGACGAAATCATTTTTACGTCCGGCGGGACGGAATCGATCAATTTGGCGATTCTCGGTACGGCCGCCTCGATGGGTCGGCGCCCGAAACGCGCGCTTACGACGGCGGGCGAACATGATGCCGTCATCGAGACGATGAAA
>JGI24707J26582_10003772_pt1 | contig 10756 bp, 10 predicted proteins | sample BioPla1DNA1_FD_26582 | JGI IMG/M metagenome (IMG submission 26582) | reverse complement strand
GAATAACCATCGTTCTCTCTCCTATAACAAACACTTGTTCTTGCTGTAAGTCTATCAAAAACGATACAAGAAGTCAATCTTTTTTTCAAACATTTGTTCTTATTATGATGTCATTTATTTGATTTTTTATAACTTCTAATTCCTTCCTTTTTAAAACAACAAATGCGTTAGACGAAGTTTATTACATCAAAATCTAAAAGAATAGCGTATGATTTTTTTCTATAAGTAGACTACTGTTGCATCGGTACTTTGGTCGAGATAGACAGGTATCGATAGATATATGTCTGTATCGGCCTTATGTACCGCTATGAGCGACAACCGAGCACAAGCGTGTCTACGTTGGATAAAAATCTTACGCTATTTTCGAAAACTTATAATATGATAAACATCATCAATATGTCAAAGGGCTGCTTACTACGCCATCTGCCTTTTTCTCTTACTTACCACCATCGCTATAGCGAATATCACCACAGCAAATCCTAGTTCAATTGCCATAAAGAGAAAAATTTCAGATAAATTATTCATGCTAAAATTAGATACTACATTGATCTCATTATTTGCTCTTACAAACCAGTAGGTGGGCATAAAGCTTGCTACTTTCTGTACTGCTTTTCCTAAGAATTGCTGATCTACGAATACACCACTTAGGAATGATAAGCTTAAGGAAAGAACGGTGGACAGTGCAGATACTGCATTTTTGTTCTTTACTGTGATCCCAATTAAATAACTGATACTTAGTGCTGTTATGGTAAATACTACTGCATTAAGTGTAAACAATAATAAATGCCTATTAATTATCCTGAAAGGATTTACAAGGTATCCTGCTACAAGAAATAGACTCAAATATATGATGACAAATACAAAGTTAGCTAAGATCAATTGTAAATTCATACTCTTTCCCGATATGGGCGAAGCATTCTGTCTTCTTCGTATATCAACATTATGAAAGGAAACCATAACAGAACTTACTCCCGTGATAAATATAGCCAAAAGGACATAGGCTAAATAGTTAAAATAATTTCTGTTAAATTCATTGGCATTGAGATCTTTGCTACTTTGTGATGTTACAAAGGCAACTTCTGTATACTGATTCAAATTCCCTAGGATATACTCATTTAGCTCCCCTGGATCAGCGCCTGGAACATGCTTAAGATAAACCTTAGCTTTGTTTAAATANTTATTAATGGCATTGTCTACAGAAACAACTTCCGCNATATCCGGAACCGTTTCCTTTTGTATGGCCACCTCTTTTCCTGCTAGGAAATCTTCTGTAAATCCCTCCGGTATAATCATGATATAAAGCACCTTCCGAAAGAATAAGGCATCTTTTCTCGCTTCTTCCTTATCTTCAATATCAACATATTGAACGTATTGATCTAGGTACTCAAACAAACCCTCAATAAATGCATTCTCTCCGTCACGATTCACCACAGCGATTGGCGCTTCTTTTATACGAAAATCCCCTTCATCACTTCCTATAATTGCTATTGAAATTGCAATTGTAATTGTAAGAAATACAATCGCATACATGATAATTGAAACTAACTGAGATTTTAATAATTTAAAATACGTCCTAAATACTTGCATAAGTTTTCCTCCTTAATCTCAGATAGGATACAGATCCCAATATCACCGCTATAGCTAACAGAATAACAATATTTAAAATATAGCGATCATAACTATCATAATAGTACAAGCTGTATAAGGCATCCGATATTAAATTTACAGAATTAATGTAGCTTAAGAAGGGTACCTTTTCTGCAATGATATACTTCATATCAGCGATCATAAATCCTGCCAAGAAAGATTGAAACATGGTAACTGCTATAAAGACTGCTTCCTTAACCGAGGGCTTTTGCTTTAATACTACTCCGATAAATATCCCTTGCATTAAACCAGTAAATGATCCTACAATACAAGTTAATAATATGGCCCATAAATTATCACCAAACTTAATCCCAAGTATATAATTCATATATACGAATAACAGTAAAATACTACCGCTGTGAGCCGTAAAGGCTGCTAGCATATTACATAGAAGTAATCTCATCTTATGCACTGGAGACACATTAACTCTTGCCCCTCTTAAGGACATATCCGCCTGGATATTAATTACCTCATCCAATCCCCAAGCCCCTCCAAAGATGCAGGTATAAGCAAATAATGCATAAAAATATATCAAAATGTAATCCGGCCTACTTCCCCTCTGCTCCTCATATACATAGGTATCATAATTCATGATATCTTCCATAAGCCCTTGACTCAGCGCATCTGGGTTCTTCTGAATGATTTCTTCAACCGTCGCCACCATCTGGCGATAATTATCTAAAAAGGATTTAATAATCGTCTCATTAATACCATTTTCTTTAACATGTAGAACCGGTTCCTGTCCGCCTATAATAAAGGCCTCAATTTCTTTATCCTCTAGACTTTTTATTGCCTCGGCTTGATCATATTCTTTAATGGCAAATAAGGGAACATCCTCAGACATTTTCGCTTCTTCCATAGCATTCAGCAAAGGATCGTCAATGGTTCCATCAGAGACATAACCAATTTGTATTGTTTCAAAAGAACTTACATCCCATAGGTTACCAAATGCAAAAAAGAAACAGCTGGCAAGTAAAATTGGGAATGCATAAGACCAGAATATATTTTCCTTGTTACGGGTAATGCATTTTAACCTAGTTATATATAAAGAAAAACTCATAAATAAATCCCCCTCATTTCTAGTCTCTTAATTCTTTACCTGTTATCTCTAAGAAAACATCATTAAGCGTTGGTTGTTCCGTAATAACCTTACCAAAATGGATATTATGCTCGGATAGGTAATGCAGGATATCAACCAAATTATTCTTGCCACGACCGGATTTGATCCTTAGCAGATGATTGTCATACTCTACACTTAAAATATTCGGCATTGCCTTAATGTCATTAAGGTGTGACTCTTTTATTTGGTAAACCTCTATCGTGATTTTCTCTCCAGTTGAGATCATGGCCTTTAGTTCCTCTTTGGTGCCCTTTGCAATAACTCTACCCTTATCGATAATGGCGATATCACTACAAATCTGCTCAACCTCTTCCATATAGTGAGAGGTGTAAATAATTGTAGCACCTTCNTGGTTCAGCTTCTTTATTCCTTCCAGAATCTTATTACGACTCTGAGGGTCTACCGCTACGGTCGGCTCGTCAAGGATGATTAACTTAGGCTTATGAACAATGCCGCAAGCAATATTTAATCTTCTAAGCAAACCTCCACTGAGTTTCTTTGGATAAAATTTCTTATAATCCTCAAGGGAGACAAAATCAATTGCTTCCTGGGTAAGTCTTTTAACTTCCGCTTTATCCTTTATATAAAGACTACAGAAATAAGCAATATTCTCATATACCGTAAGCTCATCAAAGACTGCTACATTCTGCATAATGATACCAATGTCCTTCTTAATGTCGTAGGCATCTGGATGCATAGGTTTTCCAAAGATTTCAATCTTGCCCTTATCGTATTTGAGCAAGGAAAGGATGCAATTGATTGCTGTTGTCTTGCCAGAACCATTCGGTCCTAACAACCCAAAAATCTCACCTTCCTGTACCTCTAGATCCAAATAATCAAGTGCCACTAACTGATCATATCGTTTTACTAAACCTTCTACTTTTACTATCATACTAATATCCTACCTTTCTTTAAAACCGGCAAACTATGGTCTTAGCACGAAATTTGCGAGTGTACATATTTTAAAAAGCCTAAAGATTAAAAAGCAATTTTAATGCTGACTTAAATTAACCATTCATTTTTCTTAAACTTACTATACTAAAACCCAATTTCCAATCCAAGTGAAGTGCGTCACGTATTATAATGACATTTGTCACTTTACTTTCATATAAAATGATAGCTGTAATGGTAAATAAGTAAAACAAAAGCAAAATAAAAGGTTACAGTAACATTTCCAAATTAAAAAGATTTGAAATGTTCTGTAACCTAAAATAGAATGAATATTCAATTACTTAAAGTTCGGCCCTGATATCACCTTAGAACCATTGACCGATGAAACCTGATCGGGCAATGTTTCACTATGTTGATACAGGGCGGAACCATAATTTTTATTTTGTTAAGCTAGATATTTCTTTAAATTTATCGGTCTTTGAAACTCTAGTAAGCTCATAAAGAATTGATTCATAAGTAGCTGGAATAGCTCCTTCCACCATAGCTCTTCGAAGCGCTGTCTCGTAGTCTTTCTCCTTGCGAGACCCGATACAGTCCTCTACCAAGATTACGTTGTAACCCATATCAATCAAATCAATCACAGTCTGTAATACACATATATGCGCTTCCGCACCACAAACAATTACATTCTTCTTACCCATTCCTTCAACTGCTTTACGAATATTCTCATCGTCGAGACAGCTAAAAGTTGTTTTATCGTAATAAGTAAATTCATCACCAAACACAGCGGTAATAGGCTCCACCGACATACCGAGTCCTTTGGTATACTGCTGTGTAACTAACATTGGTACACCTAGGACTTTTAGCCCCTTCATCAATATCTCAGAATTATGAATAAGCTGCTCATGATTTCGGATTACCGGCATCAACCTTTCCTGAAAATCAATCACAATTGCCATTGTATCTTCCGCTAATATTCTCATATAAATACCTACCTTTCTTCCTTTCTTCTATGACTTGCCATATGAAATCACCATATATAAAATCAGTAATGCTATTTCTACATTATTCTATCGGATTAGATTATAGCATCTTGTCAAATGACATAGCAAGGGAAACAAAGGAATACCTCCGTTAAATTTATTTGACAGAATTTATCTCTCATGTAATACTAAATTTAATTGCAGTTTTGTCTGTATATACCAGTTTTATAATATATTATAAAGGAGCCGCTATGTACGAAATTATTGATAAAATTCTATTATTCCTAGGTTGTACTGCTTTCTATCTTTTTCGTACCGATAGTAACCTTGCGATTATTCCTATCCTTATTACTCTAGCACTGGGCTGTTTCTTTATCTATTTTGAAGACGGACGAGTTCGACTTGTTGGCAGCTTGCTATTTGCCGCCATTTGCTTCTTTCAACCGGAATATATCGTATTTCTGCCATTTGTTTTATATGATGTTTTGTTAAATAGAAATCAATGGGTAGTTGCCACTTTACCAATATTACTTCTAGTTCATATGCCGGAATATTCCAGCGCTACCGTTCTTGTGTCGGTTGGCTTTACTACGGCTGCCTATATACTTCGATTTAAGACAGATCGATTAAATAAACTACAAATGGATTACTACGAACTTAGAGATGTCTCCACCCATATATCTCTAGAATTGGAGGCAAAGAATAAAGACCTGCTTGCAAATCAGGATGCACAGATTAACCTTGCAACCTTGAACGAGAGAAACCGTATATCCAAAGAAATCCACGATAACATTGGTCACCTTCTCTCCCGTTCCTTATTGCAAATCGGTGCCATGCTTATTATTGCAAAGGAGGAACCCATCCGGGATGGCTTATCTTCACTAAAAGAATCCATTTCCCAAGGTATGGATCAAATCCGTAACAGCATTCACCATATGTACGACGAATCTATTGATCTATATCAGCAACTTGATCGCTTGGTGAAAGACTTCACAGCATGCCATATCAGTTATGAGTATGATATTAAAAATCCTCCGCCCCTACCAATAAAGCATAGTCTGATTGCTATCGTCAAAGAATCCCTAGCAAATGTAATGAGACATTCTAATGCGACTAGAGTTTCAATCTTACTACGGGAGCATCCTGCAATATATCAGCTAATAATCCAGGATAATGGGACACTTAGCAAGCAACAACAAAAATCCTTGACTGAAATGATAGAAAGGCAGGACTTTGGTAGTAGTATGGGATTACGTAATATCTTTGAACGTGTAAAAGGGTTTGATGGCAATATTAATTTATCCTTCGATCAGGGATTTAAGCTTTTTATAACCATCCCAAAGACTACTGCCAACAATTAAGAAGTGATAGGCAAGTAAATGAATAAATATTTGTTGCTTATAAACTTGGAAGTTATCCACAGAACAATGATATTTAGAATAAGAAATCCTCATTTATTCACTATAAAGTGTGAATTTCTGATTTAGCAATAACCTAATTTTTAAAATTTTAGACAACTAAGAAGAAAGGCAAGGTTAACAATATGAAAGTTTTATTAGTTGATGATGATAAATTGGTATGCTCTTCACTGAAGATCATACTTTCTGCAGATAAAGAAATTGAAGTTGTCGGCTCAGGTAATAGTGGTATGGAAGGGGTTACTCTGTACCGCAAATTTCTTCCTGATGTTCTTCTTATGGATATCCGAATGGAACCAATGAGTGGCTTGGAAGCTGGTGAAATCATACTAAAGGAATACCCAGAAGCAAAAATTCTATACCTAACCACATTTCTAGATGATGACTATATCATCAAAGCACTAAATATTGGCGCAAAGGGCTATATGTTAAAGCAGAACTACGAAAGCATCATCCCTTCTATCAAAGCCGTAGCCGCAGGACAGAATGTCTATGGAAATGAAATTATTACGAAGCTTCCGAATCTTATGAGTAAAGCTGATAAATCAGTAAACTTTGAACGATATGGTATTAGCGAAAGAGAATTTGAGATTATAACTAAAATAGCGGACGGCCTCTCCAACAAAGAAATTTCAGAAACCCTATTTCTTAGTGAAGGTACTATCCGCAATAATATTAGTACTATTCTTGAGAAATTAAATCTTCGGGATCGCACGCAGATTGCAATCTTTTATTATAAGAATATAGATTAAATGTTTTAATATGAATACACTATTATTATAAATACTTTTAAACATTGAATTAAATGTACTAAAATCCAAATAAGTTGTAATAGCAATAGTTTGTCATGATATTGTAAAATTATATTATTTGATCAAAGCATTTTTGCAAAAATTCAAGCATATCCTCTTCCGGTCCATTATCATAGTCTAGAGCTATTCCTTGTCCACCTCCGTAAATTATTGCTGTTAAATAAGTAGTGTCACCTTTGCCAACAAGGGTTATATTTAATACTGCCNTGCTCATATTTCTGATATGAAACTTTTTATAGACCATTACTGTAACCTCAACATCATCAAAACTTGCTTCACTATGCTCAAATAATTTCATTCTATAATGTTCCATCATTGTTTGAGTTGTTTTAACTATTTCATGGTATTCACCTTTTACTATTTTCTCATATTTAGCCATATAATAACCTCCTCTTATATTTCTTAACACCCCACCCTTTTTAATATTTTGTTTCGTTTCTCTCTAATTTGTTCCAGTTTCTATTTCTTTTAATTCCGCTTCCTTAGGTACAGTGAATAACATATTTGCTAAAATGGAATTATTCTCATAAATTCATTTTATTATATTTGGATATTTTTGTAAATACCAATGTGATAAACTCACGAAATCGATTTTGACGATTCTCATCAACTCTTGTAACTTCTCATTTCAGCTTTCATATAATACTGTATAAGCAAAAAGGAGGAACAGTATGGGCGAATTACTTAAAATCGATCATATCAGTTACACCTATCATAGCCTCGAAGGAGAAACACCGGCATTACTCGATGTTTCTTTTAACGTTAAAGATGGTGAGTTTATTAGTATCGTTGGGCCAAGCGGATGTGGCAAATCCACGTTACTTTCTCTTATTGCAGGTTTAATCACACCCAGTAGCGGTTTTATATATATTAACGGAAAGGATATTAAATCCTCCGGTAAAAACATCGGATATATGCTGCAAAAGGATCACCTCCTTGATTGGAGGACCACCTTGAAAAATGTTACCCTTGGGCTAGAAATACAAGAAAAGCTAACTGAGAATAGCTACCTACAAATAGATGAATTATTAAAGACTTATGGATTAATTACTTTTAAAAATTCCTATCCTTCCGAATTATCCGGTGGTATGCGCCAACGTGCCGCTCTAATCCGTACATTACTGTTGGAACCGGATATTCTTTTATTGGATGAACCTTTCTCTGCTCTGGATTATCAAACCAGATTGGAAGTAGCTGACGATATCTGGGGTATTATACGAAAGGAAAAGAAAACTGCAATCCTAATTACACATGATATTTCGGAAGCAATCAGCATGGCAGACCGGGTTATCGTATTATCCTCCCGTCCCGGAACCGTTGTGAAAACTTTTGACATTAACTTGTCTATAGAAAATCGAACTCCTTTTGCTTCAAGAAGTGCTCCCGAGTTTAAGGAGTATTTTAATCAAATATGGAAGGAGCTAGATCATCATGAGCAGGAAAAGTAATAGAGTAATAAGTGAAGACTTATCCATTTCCGATGCTCAAAAAGTTTTTGTCAGAAAACATTGGTTAAAACAAAGAAGAATTCGTATCTACCAAATCATAATATTAATTGCTTTTATTGCAATTTGGGAGATAGGTACACGAATTAAATTAATAGACTCCTTCATATTCTCAAGCCCTTCCATTATTACAAGAACTTTTTATGAGATGGTTTCCAATGGACAAATATTTTATCACATCGGAATTACATTATTTGAAACCTTTATAAGTTTCTTTCTCGTAAACGCAATAGGGATCTTAATGGCCATTATTCTATGGTGGAATGATAGCTTATCAAAAATCCTTGAACCCTACCTAATTGTACTAAATTCTCTTCCGAAATCTGCTTTGGCACCAGTTTTTATCGTATGGCTGGGAAATAACATGAAAACTATAATTGTTGCAGCTATCTCTGTAGCTGTATTTGGAAGCATAATCACCTTATTTACAGAGTTCAAATCCGTTGAAGAAGATAAAATCAAATTAATCTATACTCTTGGAGGAAAGAAGCCGGATGTCCTTTTTAAAGTAATAATTCCGGCTAATATCCCATCTATCATAAGCTTGATGAAAGTTAATATCGGTTTATCACTTGTTGGTGTTATAATTGGTGAATTCCTAGCTGCTAAGGCGGGTTTAGGCTACCTTATAATCTATGGCAGTCAGGTATTCAAGCTTGATTGGGTTATCCTCTCCATCGTTGTTCTTTGCATTGTAGCTACCGGACTATATAAGTTACTTGGTATATTTGAGAAAAAATTCTCTCGCTACTAATTTATAGCGTTATTTAAATTATATCATCCCACATTTTTAAAACTGGCTATTTAAGTTGTTTAGATCATAGAGTACCAGGCAACCAGTTTATAGAACGTTGATTAAAATAAGATTGCTAACTTCTTATAGCCCTCAATTTACATTGAGGGCTATTACTGATTAATAATAAAATTTCTATAAATAAAAAATAAACTTTTTTTAATATTTTGTTGCTTAATGTATGCTTGTTTAGTAAACTATAACCAGAACAATAAAGGAGGGATTTAATGCGAGATTTTGTAATTACCGCTGATTCCAATTGTGACTTATTAGAAGAATATATCAAAGAGAATAATATCGGTATTATTCCTCATTATTATGATATGAATGGCATTACCTATGGAGATGAGGTTAATTTAACACCAAGGGATTTCTATAATCAAATGAGACAAGGCAAGATGCCCACTACCATGGCAAGCAATCCCGCTGTGATTCAATCAACCTTTCAGAATTATTTAGATCAAAATCTTGATATCTTACATATAAGTTTCTCCTCTGCTTTAAGTGGAGGTTGCAGTAATGTAGTAACTGGGGCTGAGGAATTACTCGAGGAATACCCAGAAGCCAAAATATTCGTGGTAGATACTTTAAATGCATCCATGGGCGAAGGCATGGCCGTTATGAAAGCCGTGCAACTTAAAAAAGAAGGTAAAACCATCCATGAGATTGTTCGCTGGCTCGAAGATCACAAAATGGAATTCTGCGTTCGTTTTACTGTTGATGATCTTGGACACCTGCATCGTGGAGGTAGAATTTCTAAAACAACTGCAATCGTAGGCTCCATGATTAACATCAAACCAATACTTCATATTGATAATGAAGGACATTTAGTTCCTTTATCCACAACTAGAGGCAGAAAGAAATCATTATCCACAATTTGTAACGATATGATTGAAAGTATGGGGAAATATAGAGATGAACATGATACTATCTGTATCGCTCATGGCGACTCCCTAGAGGATGCAGAATATTTAGCCAATCTAATTAAAGACAAATTGCCTCATAAACAAGTTATTATTAACTATATTAGCCCAAGTATTGGTTCCCACTCAGGTCCTGGAGCTATCGGACTCTGTTTTATGGGTGAGAAAAGGTAATATTGTTCACCTTTGTGATTATGCTTTTAGATATAATAACACTTGTCAGAAATGACAAGCATAAAAACAGCCGCCCTATTCCTCAGTAAAGGTTAGGGCGGCTATTTCTACAAGCTGGAAATCGGACTTGAACCGACGACCCCTTCATTACGAGTGAAGTGCTCTACCGACTGAGCTATTCCAGCGAGAATTCAATATGCTAAATGAAGCTTATATTATCAATCGAGGCGACGGGACTTGAACCCACGGCCTCTGCGTCCCGAACGCAGCGCTCTACCAAACTGAGCCACGCCTCGAAATAATGGGTGTTCCTTATGAACACCGCACTATTTATTATCTAACAAAATATTAAAAATGTCAATCAAAAAATTGTAACATAAAAATATTGTTTTACGATTGTAAAAAACCCATAATAAATTAAATAATACAACTTAATTATCTTCCAGATGTTTATCTATATTCAGTTTTTAGTAGTTGTCTTTTATAATAC
>JGI24707J26582_10003771_pt1 | contig 10757 bp, 6 predicted proteins | sample BioPla1DNA1_FD_26582 | JGI IMG/M metagenome (IMG submission 26582) | reverse complement strand
TTGTACATAACGTAAACAATAAATACAGTAAAAATATGAAATCAACTAAATTACAAAGAGATATATTAAGATGGGAGTATGAAAACGAAACAAAGGATATGTATTCACCACCATCACCCATTGAGTGGCTTGAAAATAAATTAATAGAATTGCGTAAACACGCTGTTGTAGGGCAAAGCGAACAGTTAGCTTGCGATAGTTGCGGTTGCCACCCCAATGTTATATACACAACGAGCAAGGGTAGATTTTGCGAAAGGTGTAAGCCAGCAAACTAATTGCCTACAACGTTCCGCGTATGAAACGTTACGACATTAGAATTATAAACTTTAAAAATAAAACAAATGAAAATTAGTAGCAGAAAACCAACATTTAGAGAAAAAGTTAGTAATGTTTTATCACGCATTGTTATAAACAGTGCGAAACCTAAACCACCGACATTACAAAGAAGAATAGAAGTATTAGAAGATGAGATAATAGAACTTAGGAAACAGATATACTACAATGGAGCTGAACCACCAGCAAAAGGTAGGCAGCTTAGTAGAATAGAACGCCTTGAAGAGCATTGTTTATAACACCGATATAGCGCCTATTTATAACCACCCGCCAGAGGGCGGATTAAAAACAAGAATTATGGCAAATATTCAAACACCAATCAGACTGATTAAAGTAAACGAAACTTACGAAGAAGTATGCAAAGCAATGAACTTTCAATGGATAGAATTAACAGAGGATACTTCGTTTTATGGTGAATGGTCTGGTAAAGTGCATAAAGGCGAAAGGAAAATAAGGTTGAACCGAGATTATATTATTGAAGTGCAGCCGTAGCCACGTATGTATAACCACCCGCCGGAGGGCGGGATTAACTCAAAGAGCAAGCGTTTCGCTGACACCTTTCGGTGAATCAATAAAACTGCTAAGAGATTTAGCTGACCTCCAAAATGGAGCACCGCTTGAACAATATAGAAAAGAATGGGAAGAAACAATGGAGCAGGTTTATGACTTCCTTAATAGATGGGAAGGTCGATGCCCCTAACGGTTGGCTGTATGCATAGTTATTTTCCCCATCACAAAACTAAATTAAAGATATATGGGTTGGAATTATAGAATTTTAGCACATGAACATAATGGAGAAATTTATTTGCAAATCCATGAAGTTTATTATAATGAAAACAATATACCTGATAGTTACACGCAAAATGCTGTATCTATCGGAGGAGAAGATTTAAAGGCGATTACATGGACTTTAAATAAAATGTTGAAATGTAGAACTGAGCCTATTTTATGGGCAGGTGAAAGATTTCCAAATGAATGCAAAATAAAATACACCTGTGATTTATGCGGGAGAGATACGTTCGATAAACCTTCTCCGCATAAATGTTCAGGAGGATTTCGCAAGCGTGGTCTGCGGTGGTCTTTAAATTACCGCTAACGGTGATAATACGAAATGGCTGGGATTAGAAGCTACTAATTTATCCTACGCCACAAATTAACTAAGTAGCAAGCTGGCTAATAAACCCACTAACACCCAGCTATTTATATTATGTGTTAGCGGTAGTTATTTATGGAACATTTAGAGTTTGTAGATAAATTAAATCAATTAGGATGCTCATTTAGAAGCACTGATGTTGAAAACAAAGTGAAAACTATTGAACTCTCAAACCCTTTCGGGAAATCCGAATTTGTAGAAATACGAAATTTTCAATGCAAATATGTTGATTATAATGCTTTTTCAAGACCAACACCATTACAGGCAGTAATAAGAAAGGCTATTGATATTGATGGTTGGAAACATAGTTGGCATAATGAAATAAAGCCTGAAAATTACGAAAAGTTTAGAGATATTATTCAAGAAAAAATGATTAAAAGAGCCGAAGAAATGGACCTTTTAACTACCGTATATTTTCAATTACTATACGAAATATCAAACCTAAGTGCGGATTTATAATTACCACAGATACAGCGTCTATATGTATAACACCCGTCAGAGGGCGGGGTAAAACACAACGAAATGAAAAAACAACAAACCATCAATAAACAGCAGAACCCCGCCTTGCGGTTAGGTGCTGTTATGGCCCGTTTTTCTTTATTCTCAACGGGTTTTATTCAGGTTTACTTTGTGGCAGTAAACACCTATTTTATTGCAAACGAAATGTATTTAGGTGTTTTAATAGCTGCTTTTATGATTAGTCTTATTTGGTCTTTCAATGTTAAAAAAGTTGCATTCGGCTCAACAATAGATAGAGTTGTATATGCTTTAGGAGCTACTTGTGGAAGCCTTGTCGGATTATGGTCAAGTTCATTTATTGCTTCGATTTTAAATGCTCTATAACGGTGATAATACTATGCAATTTATGTATAACCAGCCCCAAGGGGCGTAAAACAATAAAGAAATGAACACGGTAAAACAAATTAGATATTATCAGCCACACAGAAGTTTAGCTTCTGCAATCTTCAGGAGAGAGTATCCGAAACATGTCAGGAATACCCGGCAAGGAGTCTTGATGCTTGAATTGGATGAGAAGCATGATAATCATAGCCAAATTGTCAGAAAGGCTTCTCCTAAGAAGATAACCCTCGTATGCAAACGGNTAGGGCTCAATAAAAAGAGATTCTTATCTATTATAGCTAACAAGAGATAATATGGCAAAAAAAAAGAACGCCCCCACGCTATCTACTGAATACCCAGACTGTTTGACCTGTATACACGGTTCACTGTCCGAGCATTCTTTAATAGACTGCAGTTCCGGGGTAACAAAGGCTCCCCATCCNAACTGCACCGTATGGNAAGTTCCATGTATTTATTATAAAAAAAAGNAANATGAAGAAGAAACTGTATAGTCTGATTATCGGAGTTGTACTGATTGTAGCATTTTATATATCCCTCGAATATGGGATAGCGTTTATCATTAACACATTTACATCATTATGAGAAACTTATGGAGTAGAATCACAGCTGTATGCAGGTTCGTTTATGGACTGATAGTTNTATTATCCCTGCTGTTAGGGGTAATATTCTTCATGCACATTATCAACGAAATGACAAGAGGGGGGTACTAACCCCCCTCCTCTTTTTATTATCGGCCTGGAACATTAACGGGNCTCTCCTGACCACCTGCTGGTTTGAACGTTCCTCCAGGGCTCTGTTTAGCCCTTTCCACAGACTTTAATTCTGCATCCCTTACATTCCTACCCCCAGCTTCCGTCAAAGACCTCTTGTTAACTGTCCTCATTATACCTAAAGATAAGTTCTTAGCATCAGTAGGAAACAGTCCTAGCGCATATCCGGTATAACTCCAGAATGCAGCCTCCATTAAAAATTTATCTGCATCACTGATAAACCTCTTAGATGATGTCCCGGCAAAATCAGTTCTATAGCTATCGGTGAATGCCATCTCGTACATTTGCTTGACATTAGCAACATCCTCCCAGAGCATTCCGACAGCTCCAAGCATATCCGGAGCAGATACACTGCTGTAATCAGACATGATGTAGTCCTCATCAACATCCCTAGCCCCCATATCGCTTATAGTATATGCAATGTTTCGCATATGCGATGCTGTAGCAAAGTCTATCATGGGTAGAGGAGAGAGCATGTCTAATAAGAAATACTCCTCGGTTTTCTTTATGTGCCTCTTCTTCCTTTCTTCTTTCTCTTTCTCAGTCTCCTCGTATCCTGCGAGGTTGTTAGCAAATCCCTCTACTAAATATCTAAGCGAAGCCCCTGTCGCGTGGAATAACATCTGCTCTGTTATCAAACCAGCTAAAGACCATCCGGCTGCTTTCTTATCCTGAATGGTAGCATCTTTACTAGCCAGGATTCCTATATCAGTCTGCATGCGCATCTTTTGGTTTGTTACGAAATTAGCAAACAGGAAAAACACAGACCGTAGAGTTTTAGCACTGTTTGATGGGTCTTTCAAAAACTCACCCATCAACATCGGGTCTGAAACGTTCTGCTGTCTGTCAACCATATCCTGGGCGTAGTCTGCAGCTCTTCTCTTCAGAGGGCTATCAATGTTTTCACTCTCCCAATCAATTTTACTCACATCGACTCCTTTGTCCCTCAGGTATTTTTCATAATAAGTAATCCATGAAGCCCTAGCTACAGCACCATCAGGCTTAACCAATACCCAATCCAGATACTTACCACTCAGGCTCGTTATGCTTGAGGCCACCTTCTTGATATCAGAGGTGTTGTCCCCCCACAACTCTTCTTGCGTTGGCATATCTCCCCTAGACTCAACCCCCCTATTAGCTATAGCATATCCACTTCTATTGATAAAATCATGATACTTCTTAGCATACAGCGCCTCGAAATTAAAGTTCTTAGAGTTCATGAGGGTGTTAATCATCACAGGAACCATCTGCTGTACTGCCATAGTACTCCTCGCCAAGCCCCTAGTAGCAGCATACTGTTGCACCCATGCGATAGTCTTCTTCCCCAATTCACTCCCGGCGGTAGGTCTTCCCCTGCGATATATGTCCATCATATAACTAAAGATTCTCTCCTTCATTATATTCCTAGTGGCAGCGTCCTGGAAAATCTCATTAAACGCAGGCGACTCGATGAATCCCTTGACTTGCATCCTATGCCCAGCCGTGTGTAGGTCCATCAAAGCCCCCTCCAATGAACGAACCATGTTTCCATCGAAACTGAAATCAACATACATCCCAGTCGGAACTGAAGGGGTTTGTACCGTCTCCATAAGTACGGTAGCCTCTCTGTTTGGCATTGAATTTGTGTGGGCGTTAAACACAGACTTATTCAGTCGCCCCTCGCTATCCAGGTTGGTCGAAGATATATTGGCAGCCTCCAGCCTTCTGAAGTTCACAGGGAGGTAGTTTTCTTCCAGAGTCAATACCTTATTGTAGATACCCGACGCCAACTCTTGCAGGCTCTCAGTCTTATCAGAAAACTCGTTCCTCCAAAAGTTTACTGCGTCTTTATTGATGGGGTTAACAACACCACCAGCCTCTAATCCCTCCACGCTATCTACATCACTAAATCTCTTAAATACAGATTCATAAACCTCTGCTACCTTCTTCTGTTTTTCATTCCCCCTTTTTTAATAGGTTTATAGAGTGCTGAATCACACCTTTCTTCTGCTCAAACTCAGCTTGAACAGCCTCAGGGGTTCCTGGTTTGTGCCTGGCTAAGTATGCATACATTCCTCTCTCCACAACATTCTCTACATCCATGAAATCTTTTCCGCGCGGCCTTTTCTTATTAAAAGTCTCGTAATACGTATCCTGGGTTACTGCAACGGCTCTTACAACTCGTGAGACCCCATTGATAAACTCTCTAAGACCGCTGTCATCCAGAAATCGGGCAGACTGCGTTCTCCCTCTAAAGATATTCTCAGAAAACAATGTCAAGCTAGCAAGTTTCTTCCCGGCAGCATCAGTCAAGGCTTTACTCACAAACTTATACGCCGTCCAAAAATCCTTAGCCCTAACCCCGTCTTTAGCTAAAGCAACCGCATTCTTCTGCCCCCTATCCAGCAGTACAGTAGCCTCCATGCCATGCGTAGTTTCATTGTAGATGAAATTGTTCAAAGCATCGTAAGCCCTCAGTGCGTTCTCTGGAGACATGGATGCAAAATCTATAGCCATAAAATCACGAACGATTTTTTCTTGCTTCTTGGTCACATCAATCTCCTCACCAGTGATTGGGTTCACTCTGGTCTTTAGCATTTCGTCGATAGTGAACTGAGCCGACTCCATCATACTGGTGACGTTATCCTTGATACGCTGCCGAGTCTCGGCCTCATTAAGCCTAGAGTCCAACATGTCGGCAGCATCCCTAATTGTTGCTGCAGACAAATCCTCATACCCAGTCATTTCCTTATTACGCTCCGCTTCCCTCTCCTTAGCCAACTTGTTGTGTATCTCTACCATCTGGTTAGCGTACTCCATAGCTTCGGAAATAACCAGCGGGGTTCTTTCGACAATGCCATCTCCTTTTACCTTCGAATCTTTGAAGGCATCAATGACTTGGTCCATAAAATTGTTATAGGCATCAATGTCTGGAATATAGACAGGATTGAGTGCCCCCAGTTGCTTAGCCAATGCCCTTAAGGATGGGTTTTTCTTTTTGTTCTTGGCAAATCGCTTTACTGACTTAATCTTCTTTTTTGCATCATCAATTCTCTTGACATTATCGGCATCATCAAAAATCTTCTGAGTGTAATCCAAGAACTGCTGACGAGTAAGAGGGTTAGTTAAATCAACCCTTCCTAACATCTTCATGGCTGCAGCGGCCTGCCTAGCAACAATCTTTCCTTTCCTGGCCATGGCTGTGATAGTATCCCCCACTTCCCTACGAACCTGCATGGCCAGCGGAGCGCTATAAAGCTTTCCTTCAGCCGCCTTTTTCCGCAAAGATGCCCCAAGCTCCTTAAGGGTCGTAGGCGTTTTTACCAACCCTCTAGCCATAGATGGCTTCGTAAACAAGATATCCCCATTCGGCAGCACATCCATAGCATATTCCTTGGCCAACTTCTGATGTATCCTTGGGACCTCTGCGTCGTTATGCCTACTACTTTGTTTGGATACAATCCCCCGGAACCCTGTGGGCAAGTTCTCCATGAGCATGTGATACAAATCTGTACCAATACCCTGCCCCCTAAAGCTTTCATTGACCTCTACAATATTAATATCTAAGTATCCAGAATGCTCAGCAGAAATATCTGAGGTTATCATAGCAATTCCAGGGCCGGCAGTCTGACCTTTGGGGCGAACAACGATTCTTCTGGGGTATTTCACATCACCTTTATTCTTCTTGGCGACTTGTACATCATAAACCTTCTCCGTGCTAGTCTTTCGGCTTTCTTTAGCCTTGGCGGCTGCCGCTTTCTGCACTCGTCTTTTAAACGATGCCTGAAAAGCTTTCATTGCAGCTTCTGCGGAATCGTAATCCCCTATTTTACGCCCAGTAGGGCTAAATGCAGAAAATATTTCCCTCCCATCTTTAACGGTCCTTTGCCCATGACCCTCCACTTTGCTACCAATGAACAAGTCATAAACATCCTGAGACTCAGCCCCCTCTACGACCTCAATCGGAGCCTTGTTTGGTCTCCACATAGGGCGGGGGGTTTCATTAATCTTCTGGTTCATCTCTGACACCGGACGCATACCCTCCAGTACCTGGTCGAAGTTATCCGCCTCCGATTTCAGGTATTCTTTGATTTTAGGGTCTTTTACGCGCTCAGCGATTTGCTCAAGAGTATTTCTTGCGAAAGTCATATCCTCAGGGGAAACAGGCCTAGAACTAACAAAATCATCTACTATCTTGCTAAGCTTATCTGTGAAAACCACGACTTCTTCTTTTGCCCCCTCCTTTGCTTTGATGGAATAATCGCTATTCTCAAACACAGTTTCGTATCCTTCACCCACCTGTTCGACTGGGACAAACTTATTCCCCACTAACGCAGGGTTATCTCTATTGGGGGCTGCTGGGTCCCAAGACTCTTTGATAAAATGCTGTTGTGCATATTCGTAAGTCTTTTGGGCTAAGTTTTTTACATCACCCTCTGACATATCGTTCAAAGTTCCGTGCTCAATCAATAAATCATTGATAGCATCCATAGCCCCCTCTACGTTAATGTCCGGCGACTTTAGGATAGCATCAACATCGGCTCTGATGGGCGATATAGCCTCACCTAACTGCCTTAACTTCCTGTTTACTCCTATTTTATCCACCTCATTAGACACCCGACCACCCATAGCGAAGATTCCAGTAGTCCAAGCTATAGCCACCTGCTGCCTGGCAGATGGGAGGCTGGCAAAGAATTGACCAATATCCCCATCAGAAGCTCTTGCCGCATGAAACACAGAAGCCATCTGCTCCTCAGAGTACTCTTTAAGAAAAGCTTTCATCGCTTCTTTCCCGCTGGTGGCAGCTCCATACATCGTATTAGTCGATGCCCAAAACTTCTGAGCAGAAGAACTTAATGCTTTTCCACCAACCCCCTTGGCAACAACCGGCATCACAAACATCTGGGACGCCATAATATCGGCGTATTGGTCAAGGTATCCATTGTATAGGGCTGACGGAACACTCTCCCCTTGAGCATACCTCTCCATGGCACTTATGTATGTTGACGGTAATACGGCTGTTTGCACGGTAGCAGCGCTGACTGCCCCGGCAGCCTGAGCAGCCAGCTTTGTAGTAAGAGGGGCAGACCCAACAGTCCCCGCAGTTAACCACGCTTTAGCAGCAGAAGTACCTGCAGCCCTCACCCCACTCACTGCTCCTGCGGTAAGTGACAACTCCAGAATAAAGCCTAACGCCCCCCCTAACATATTAGTCACCTCGGTGCTCATTGGGACTTTATCCTGAAAATGCGTAACTACATCCCCGGCGTTCATCATTGTAAGTAAGAACCCTCTTTCCCGTTCGGATAAATCATCCACGGAGAGAGTCCCTTTTTCCACCTGCTGGAGCCTGCTGTGGAATTTTTTAAAAGAGTCCCTCCGTTGTAAATCATCAACAATGGTTAGAAGGGATTTATAGCGGTCCACAAGCCCCACGAACAATCCACGAGGGATATCCTTCCAGTCTGTGTCGGCTTTAGCAAGCAATGTACCAGAGGCAGCAAGAAGATTTCTGGTTAAACCTAATAAATCATGTTCGTATTTAGTCTCCTCGCTACCGAACGCTTCAAAAATAGTCCCCTTCTCATCGACAGTGTCCAGGAATCGCCCATCATTAGATGCAAGCGCAGACACTAACTCATGAAAGGATTTCATGTTATCCTCTACTATCGGCGAATGTATGTAAGTTGGTGTTGTTGTGCCAAGNAATGNGGCAGCCGNGCCAGCATACACCCGGGGAGAGAATACTTCATTAAGAAATTCAAACTCCTCTACCACTTTCTCGGGGGTAGCTTCATTCATCAACCCATAATCTCTACGCAGTAACAGCTGTTTTCCTAACAGAGTCCGAAGGTCTTTAAGCTTTCTAACATTTTCGGGCCTACCGTCCAGAGGGACATACGCTATCTGCTGCTTGATGTGTGCAATGTTCTGGTCTAAAGCTCTACCAACTGCTTTCGGAGTCTCGCTCTCAACAAACTTAATAGCATCATCCGCCAGAACTAAAACTTCAGGGTTGTACTCTATTTTACCCTCGTTAAGAACAAGGCCAGCCCGGGAGGCTGCCTCTTCATCCGGGACACCCTCTTTGATTAGCTTATTGAACAAATCAGCAGACTGCAATGGAGATAAAACTCCGCGCTTCGCAAAGAACTCGTTATACAAGTCCTTTTGTATTCTCTCATTATCTATCTTTTCGGGTGTAGACATGTACGGCGAAAAACCCTCTGGAGTATTCGATGGAGACGGAGACGCCAAAGATGGAGAATCCCCACTTCCTGACTCTTTTTTTTTTACGTCATCTTTCTTTACCAATAATGACATTACGTCAATATCGCTATTCGTAGACTGCTCGAACCCACCAGTAGTTTTTATATTGTTCTGGAAAATCTCGTCAGCAGATTCGTTAATCAAATCTTGGATGCTTTTATTTTTATATGGCATAGCTGTTATTGATTTTGATTCATTTTTAAATATATCTGACGTAACATCGCTTCTCTCCACACTTCAGGGTCTATCTTCTGACCAGACTGCTGCTCCTTGGCAACCCTTGCCTGGTCAATATTAGCAATGGTTGCCTCTATGTCAAGCGATTTACCCAACTCTTTCTTCAGGTCCTCTATAGGAATCGTCTCCGGATTCAACTGGGTGATACTCTTTCCCCCTTTATTGATAACCTTATCCACATGGGCCCATACCTCTGCATCGGTAACAGCCTTTTTGTTCTTCCCGTGATACTGGATAAACTCATTCGCCTCAGTTAACGCCTGGACGCGCTTAGCACCAGACATATTCTGATTTATCTTTCTCTCCAAACCATCGAAGTTAAAACCGAAGTCCTTTATGGTTTTGTTGGTTGTAAAGTAGTCCTTCCCGTAATCAGTAAGAAGCTTATCCAGAACCGGCTTGATTTCATCCTTAGTCATCCCATCATTTAACATTGCCTGTGATGCCATCGCTGCAAGTACCATACGCTCTACTGCGAGCTGCTGTCCATAAGCATCATCTTCAAACACACTAGATATGAAAAAACCCTTCTTCTTCGTAAGGTCCTCTGCAATATACTCGCTCACAGTCCCGTTGTATATTCCAAACTGAGCCAACACCTCCGTAATTCCCCCTATAGTCGCAGCATGAGTTTTCTCTTCAAGCTGTTTTGCAGCCCGATAAGCCACCATCGCATTATCGACTATGTTCTGGGTCTGTCTTTGTATAGACTCCTGTCTTCCTGCAAAATCAAGAGGCTTGTAGTCCGGGATGTGCCCCAATTCTCCAGCAACCTTTATATAATCCAGGTCTCCTCCATAAACAAAGTTGCCCAGCTTTTGACGGCCAACATTATTAACATCGAAAGTCTCAACGCCATACATCATCCCTGCTCCGGACTTGAATTTATACCAAACCTGCGACTTGGGTTCCCCAGTCATCCAGTCATACTCGATTTTACCGCTTTCCAGAGAAGCTTTTGATGCACCTACCTTCAATTCCATGCCAACAAGGTTTTCCATTCCTTGTGCAGTAAATGCTTGGTCAATATACCACAATCCCTGCTGTAACTCCGCAGGGCTCTTTCCAGGAGGAGTAGGTATTGATTTCTCCTCTCGTTGCTTCCTGCTAACCTCAACCCTCTCCGGGAGGTAGTTGTCTTGAAAGTAGTCGAA
>JGI24707J26582_10003770_pt1 | contig 10757 bp, 7 predicted proteins | sample BioPla1DNA1_FD_26582 | JGI IMG/M metagenome (IMG submission 26582) | reverse complement strand
TAAATCAATATCTTGTANATTATTATTTATAACTCTATCAATAATATCTGGATATTCTCTAATTATTTCATTTACTTGCTGTTCGCTTTCTAATACTTGCATTAGAAATAATTTTGTAGATTCTATTGTTTTAGGAATATCTCTTCTAATATTTAAGAATTTATATTCATAACCATGCTTTCCTTTGCTTTCAATCGCTTTAACAGAATATTCTATACCCTCTTCTAAATTTGGGAGATTCCCTGTAACAGAAACATTACTATATTTGTTTAATTTTATATCAGGATATTTATTAATATCTACTGATAAGCCATATACTTTATAATTTTCTGAATTCCAAGGGTTAGCAACTACTACACCTTTAAATTCTACTATTTTTTTATTTGTCAAAAATTTTCACCATCTTCCATTTTATATTTTAATAAACATCATACGAAAATAATATCTGTTCATCTTCATCAGTTTTAACCCATTTCCCACCTATATTTTTAGTTTTCTTTTGTGTTTTCCATTCTTTTACTTTTAAAACATCATAAAGATTGAAAGGATTTTCAACAAAAATTTTACCTTGTTTAATTCTTGTTTTTATCTCTTCACCTGAATTTATCTGTCTTAAAACTAAATATGGTTTAGTCTTGTCTTTAAAAGTTTTAAACCCTATAACTATATAAAAATTATCTCCAACTTTTTCATTAACATAATTACAATATTCTAAATAATCCATTTCAAATTTTACTTGTTCTTTAATTGATAATGGCTTATCCTCTATATCTTTAGTTATTTCTTTTATATATCCTTTCATGTCAAGTTCTTTATATAATTTTTCAGTAGTTTTGCCACTGTATTTCTTTAAAACTTTTTCATTTATATTTAAGTCTTTAATTTGTTTTTGATTTATTTGTTTTCTGTTGCCTATTTTTTCAAAAATGTCTATAATATTAAGAAGTTTTTTATTTTTACCAAATTCTTTAAAAAAGTTTAATCCAGTTAATATTTTAAGTTGCCTTGAGTTAAGAGATGTTTTTTCTTTTATATCTATTAATAAATCAATAAAATCATTATACTTATTTTCCTTTAATTCATATAACTCTGTTGCTACTTTAGAATTTAGATGTTTTATAGAAGAAATTCCTTTAAAAATAGTATTTTGTTCTTTATTGTAAGAATATTCAGCTTGTGAATATCTAAACTTTATTGGTTTTTGAATAATTCCAAAATATTTTAATTCATTGGTTAGCTCGGCTATTTTGGCAATATTATCTTGATATATATTAAATACAATAGTATAATATATTAATGGATAATGTGCCTTTAATTCTGCACAATATAAACTATCCCAAGCTACAGAATAAGCATGACTTGAATTAAATGCGTATTTTGCTGCATCATGCATAACTTGCCATGTAGATTCAAAATTTTCATCATTACCAACAATCCTTATCCACCCTTTTTGCAAAACTTTTTTTAAACTCTCTAATTCATCTTCTTTAAACTTTTTTTTACTTATTTTTTTTATTATGTCATATGTCTGATCTTCAGGTATTCCTAGCCAATTTAAATAAGACATGATATTTTCTTGATATAGCATATAACAAAATGATGTTTTTAATAAATTGTCTAATTCTGGCGTACCTGTAGAATAATCTATTCTATTTAAAAATCCTTTTAATAATGAAGCAAAAGCAGGTCTAATTGCAGCAACCCAAGCTGTAAGTTCAGCGGGTGTTTTAGGAGAATATTTCATAACCAATGGTGTAGCAAATTCAGAGTCAGCTTGATTTAAAGTTTTAGTTATTCCATCTTCATATAATTTCCAAACTTTACTATCAAGTTTTTTTCTTAATTCTTTGATACTAGGTATTTTTTTGTTTAACTCTTTATAAACATTTGATATTATTTTCCAAACTGTAACAGTTAAAATATCATTTTTTAAGAATTTCCATATATCGGCAGTGTATCCATCTATATTGCAACAAATTACATCATTGATTTTACGCAGTCCAATCTCTTCACTTATAGGCTTATCTAATAAAAGGAAAGAACATGGTGAAGGTGAAACAGAGTCTATTACTCCAACATAATCTTCACTTTCTTTTAATATCGCTCCAAATTTATCATTTTTTAATAAACAATTATATTCAGTTTCTTTTTTATTTTTATCTTTTATTTTTTCTACTTCACTAACTAGCTTTCCAAATTCATTATACTCTTCCATCGGAATATTATAAGCCCTACAAAGCAATCTAAAAGCTCCTGACATTTTTAAAGTACCATATGCTAACATATAATAACATCCATCTTCACCTAAAACATCTTTAGACGCTCTTATAAAAGGCTCAGGATCAGCAGTATTAAAGTCAATATCAGGCATACTTCTTGATAATAAAATTCTTTCAGCACTCATAAATCTGGTAGGATATAATGGTACTTCAGATTCTAATCTATCTATAGCAGTAAACCCTAAGAGATGATTAACTAAAAAAGATACAGCAGATCCTCTTCCTGTTTTAGTTAATATTCCTCCATATTCATTAACACCTTTGTCAATAATTCTTTCATTAATTAAAAAATAATCAGCAGTTCTTACTTCTTCTATATTAGTTTCTTTTATAATATTTAATTCAAATTTAACTGCATCTACATATTCCCTATATTTAGATTTCGGAACTTCTTTAAATTTTATTTTAAGTTTATCTTTTATAATGCTCGTTAATTTTTTATATCTTTCTTTAACAGTTAAGTTAGGATATATGGTAGGCATTTTTACTTTTTTATCAAAATTTAAATCTTCGGCTTTATCGAAAATCAAAGTATTTTCCAGAGATTCTTTTATTTGTTCTTCGTTCAAAACACCTTGTTGTTTATATCTTTCAAAAACAGTATCACTATCAGGATAATCTAATATAAAATTTGCTTCATCTTGATAATAAATTCCTTTTCCTCGAATATATTTGTCTCGTTTTTTTGAATCTTCAGGTAATATATAATGAGAATCACATCCATGTATTATTGGAATATTATATTTTTTTGATAATTCTAGGACTTTTTTATTCCATTTAATTTGAATGTCTTCATTATGATTTTGTACTTCTAGCATAAAATTATTACCAAAATGATTCTTTAAAGGCAATAAAAACTTTTCTATATAATTATCAACAAATAATCTTCCAGCAACACATGCTGTAGTAATAACAACTTCTTCTTTGGGTAATGATAGCAACATGTTTAAATCAACTCTAGGATGTCTATAATATCCTTCAGTATTAGCCAAAGATAATATTTTATTAATTTTTTTATAGGCATTTTTAGTTAATCCTATAATAACAATATGATAGTTTTTATTATCATATTTCTTTATTATATCTAGTCTTTCATTATATTTTTCTTCTATTTTTTCTCTAATATTTTTAGTTAATTTTAATATCTTAGATAAATTATCTAAATTAGTCTTATATTCTTTTGAATCTATATCATTAAGCCTCAAATATTCATTTATATTAAATTTAAAATTAATATTCATTTCTTTTAATACTTGCATGACCGTAGCTTTATATAGTTTATTTATAAATTCTAAATCTTTATGTCTTTTATAACTTATATCATCCACATAATATGCTTCAGCACCAAATATACATTTTAGATTATATTTTTTACATAAATCATATGCTTCAAAAACATTACCACTCCCACCATGATTAGTTGTAAAGTATGTAGTATGACCTAATTCTACTGCTCTTTTCATATAGTCTTTTGGCTTTACAATAACATCAGGCGTCTCTATATTTGATTCATGGTCGTGCTTATGATAATTATTATACCTCATACTATCTCCTTTCTTATTTATATTATATTATCTCTGCTAAGAAAGCTTCAATGTCTTCATCATCATTAGAATCTAAATCATTNTNATTCTCATTATTAAACATATTTAAATTATTTAGATATTCTTTNTAAGGCTTATGTAGTNTTGCAGAATACCCTGATAAATTTGCAAGCCTATAGCTATCTTTATCATTTACATCTTGCCACCATATTTTATCATCTTTAGTGTTTTTATATTTCAATTCTTTATCTTTTATCTCTGATACGGTATTAATAATATCTTTTTTTAATTCATCAATAGATTTTTTTGTTAACTCTACTTCTACATAGCAATCATTAATAATAAACTTATCTTTAACATCATTAGGTAGATTATCAATAGAGTTAGTTGCAATTAAATCTACAATATAGTTATCTATTTTTTCCTCTGTAAAATCTTCTGAAGATTTTTTCAACCACATTTTAACACTTGAAGCTAATTTATTACCTATATTACATCTTTCTATTGTTCTTGTTTTCCATTTACCATTTACTTGCAAACAATTAATATTCACATATTTCATAAAATTCCATCTAACTATAATCTGATTTAATGGTATTTTTAATTTTTGATGTATACCTAAGCCATATAATAAAAGCTGACCTTTTTCAGTATCTATTTTATCACCTTTATATATACTAGAAGTTTTCCAATCTGTAACTACTATAATATTTTTATTATTTCTTTTTTCTTGATGTATAAAATCTATATACCCTTGTATTAATATATTATTAATTTTTATAGGTATAAACATTTCTTTTTTCATTTTAAAAGGTATTTTTTGATGATTCTTGAAAAAATGTTTTAAACATGATTCATATTTTAATGCTATTTTTTTATTTTTATCTTCATTAGATCTATCATATTTAAAACCAGCGACATCATATTCAAATATTTTTTCTTCAAATTTTTCTAGCATACCATTATGATCAAGTTTATTATCATAAAAATCTTCTAAAATTTCATGAGCTGAACCACCCATAAATTTATATATACTATCATTTCTATCTTCTGCTAACCTTAAAATATATTTAAGATAATATTCATATATATCTGTTTTATAACAATTAATTTTACTCCATGAAAATATATCTGTACAACTTAATTTATTAGCTATTTTTTTTATTTCATCATATGATTTTCTCATATTTTTTAATATTTCCTTTCTTTTTCTAATTCTTTTAGATATGCTTGATGTTCTCTTTCATTATATCTAATTTTATGTTTTAATAAATAATTGAAAATTTTATTATTTGCATCTGCTGGTGATTCTTTTTCTTTTAATAAATCATATTTATCATATATATAATACACTTCACGAATCCCATAAAATCTACTGCAAGTATATCTAATATGTTGTAATGAAATGTCTTTATCAAAAGCAATTACAATTTTTACATTGAGTCCTATTAAAATTTTAACCTGCTCATCAGATAAATCATGACTTCCTATTGCAACTCCTGTTTCGTCTTTTCTACTATATCTTTTCAATACACTTTTTTCAGATTCATAAACACAACAATATCCTGCTCTTTGTATACTTTTATAATTCTCTTGCAAGCCATATAAATTACATGATTTGGGATAAGCTTTTATTGGAAAATATTTAGGTATACCTAAAATATCAAAATGAGGTATTGTAGTTCTACCAATAATTCCTACATAATCTTTCTCATCTCCACACCAAAGTCTATGTGGTATAACTATTCTCTTCTTGTCATAACTGTATCCTATTTTAAACTTATCACATGTGAATGGCAATATGCCTTCTCGAATCCAATTTATATGAGGTAAATGAACATAATCTTTAATTATACTTTCATCATAAACCTCTAAATCATTAACATTATATCTTCTCTTTTTTACTTTTTTAAATATATACAAAGGATCTATTTTTTCTTGATTTTTATTTACATTTTTAGATTTAGTATATTTTAAATTTAATATATTATGTAGATATTGAATGGATTTAAAAAAAGATATATTTTTTATATCCATTACCAAAGTAAATATATCACCTCTTATAATTTTACCGTCTGATTTAAATATTCTAACTGATAATGTTTCTTTTTTTATAGCTATGTTATTAGTAGAACTATGACCGGGTAATCCACATCTATATTCTTTTCTATATTCTTTTAAATGATGACAATTTAAATTATTTATTATATATTCTATTTTATTATTATTTATTATATATTCTTTAAGTTCTATAGCATTCATAATACTTTTATCACCACCATTCTTGAACCTCTTCACCTTATGCTACGCTTAGAAGTGGAAGTATTCTTGACTATTAGGATAAAAAATATATAAAACTACATTTAAAAATCTACAGGAACATTACAAATACCAACTTCTTTTAATAAATTTCTTGATAAATCATGCTCTAATACAACTTGATAAAAATTAGCACTCCCTTCTCTATTTTTTACAATAAATGCTATTTGGTAGGTTTTATCTTTACTAATTTTAACAGGAATTTTAGAGCGACCATTTTTCCCTTCTAGTCTATAAACTTTTAGTTCGTTTTTCCCTCCTGGGTATTCATCTTCAAAGAAATTTCTTATCATTATACAAGTAGATGCAGGGTCGATAATATTTTTTGCTAAACCAATATTATCTTGTGTATAAAATCTTTGTCTTGCNCCTCTTCCTTTTTCTAATTGAAAAGTACATGTAAGATGAACATTTTTTCCAGCNGGTTTAATAACATCATATAAATCTACCATACGCTGCATCATAAGCAACCATGAATTATCTGAAACATTTCCAGCATCATTTTTAAAAGTATCTATTAAAAAATCTCCAACACCTAAAGCAGAATATTTTTTTATTATTTTTATTGCTTTTTTTGCCGACCACTTATCAAAAGGTATAATAGTTATAGATTTTTTTTCTTTTTGTTTTAACATCCAATCTCCACATTTATGCAAAAGTTCTTTTACATCAGGAGAATATTTTCCATCTCTAACAACATACTTTTGTAAGTCTGCTTTAAAAATATTATTAGCTACATATACTAAATATTCTCTTTGCCATTTTTTTAAACCGTCTTCATTTAACATTATTACTATTTTTTCATTATTCTGTAGTATGCTTGGTAATATACTGTTTCTAGTGAAAGTAGTTTTACCTACATTACTTAATCCACCTATTAAAGTTATATTTCCAGCTAACATTCCACCAGTTTCTTTTGTGATTAAAGGCAAGTTACAATAAGGCAAACCTACTGCAAATCCTTTATCTAATTCATCAATCAATTCGTGTATTCCGTCTGCTATGTTATAACTTTTTGTATCTCCTTCAATATTCACAAAAATATGATTCAATTTAGATTCATAATAAGCATAAATTTCTTCTGCGTTCATATCAGTAAATTCACTAAGTTTATCATAAACAGGAAATTTCATTTTTAATAATTGCANTACAACATTCCATTTATGTAANTCATCTATATATCCATTTATATTTTCTTCTTTTACATACTCTTTAGCTTTTTCAATGGTNTCATAACCACCATACTCTTCATATTTCTTTTTTAATTTATCATGTTTTTCAAGATATAATCCTACTGTAATTTCATCTAGAGATTGTTTTTTTTCTTTAATAATAATATCATATGCTATTGCATAATATACTCTCCATATATTATTTGTAAAATCTTCTAATTTTAAATTATCATATACATATAATAAATCAGGATTTTTATAAAATATACTACAAATATTTGCTTCTGCCGGCAATTTAAATTCTTTAACTTTTNGTACAGCATTATATAATTCTTTTTCAAAAGGAGTTANTTCTCTTTGATTATTCTTTTTTTTTNCAACTGCCATTTACCATAACTCCTCCAATTCTTTTTTTATTTTTTTACTTCTAGGAATATATTCAGCCTGTTCATGAATTTGATTATCTAAATTTATATTTTTAATTTTTTCTTTTGATTTTTTTGCATTTTTATATTTTAAAACGACATTATTTATTTCTCTATCAATAATACACATAATAGCATTAAATTTATGTTGCTCATCTTTATATGTAGTTTTATTTTTTTCTAACATATTTAATATTTCAGGTCTACATATTTTAAATGTAGTAAGTATGATTTTAAAATCATACTTTGCAAATTTTTGATGTTTTTTATTTGCTATATACTGACCATTACTTAAACCTTTTAGTCTAAGTATAAAATACTTAGGTAATTTCATATTTTCATCATATCCCATAATTTTATATTTAACATATTCATAAAGTTCAACCCAATCTTTATCTTGTGGCATTAATATCACACTCCAATTTATGTAGAATAAGGGGCTATTTTTACAACCCCTTATATTTTAAATTATAATTATTTTTCTTTGGTAAGTAGTTTTGCGAAGTCTAATATTTCTTGAAGAAGGTCTGTTTCATTATTAACCAAATCTTTCAGATTAACATTTTTATCTTTCATAAATTTACCTATTTTCTTTTGATTTGTTTCTGAAATAGATTTTAATATAGTTTTTATTTCAGAAACAATATCTTCTGCATTATTATTTTCTATGTCCATTTTTAATTTATCTTTTTCTACTCCTTGTGATAACTTTAATGCAGATTTTACACCATATTTTTTAGTACTTTCCCATTTTTCTCTCCATATTTCAAAAGAAGGATTTTCAAGAATTTGACCTTTTTTTGTAACTTGTGTTCTATCTTTTATAACTTTTGCATAAAATTTTACTCCTTCTTTATCTTCCTTTACAAATGTTTGTAAAACAATATCAAAATCATGTTCAGATTTTTTTGCTAAGTCAGGGGCTTCACCAATTTTGACCCTATCTGTACCTTTTTTCGTTTCATCAAACACATCTTTTTCATGTGCAACTTCTACCACCCATTTGCCTATTGATGAAAATGATATATAAGTTGCTCTTAATCTTTGATTCCATCTTTTTATATGACCCCAGTCTCTTTGAGTTAAATTTAAATCATCTATATCTACANATTTGCCTTTAGCTATTTGTTTTTTTGCACGACTTTCAGCTATTTCATATGCTGCTGCTTGCATATTTTCATATAATTTAGTACCGCTATCTATTCCTAAAGTATCGAATTCATTTAATGACTCTTCATCCTCTAATGCATCTAACGTATCTTGAATCTCTGATACAGAAAGAGTGCGTAAAACATTTTTTATATTAGGATTATTTTCTAAATAAAAAGTATTACCGTCTTCACTATCTACTAAATTTATGTTTGGAAATGTTCCTAAAATAGTAGACTTTCCTGTTGTTGGTTTACCATAAATAAGTACTTTTCCACCTGTGTGTGCAATAATTTCTTCTTTTGGTCTAAAGCCCATATATAATATATCCTCCTTGTTATTTTTAATATTATATTTTAATTATTATACCTGTAAAAATTTTACAGGTATAATAATTTTAAATTAATCTTCCTCGTCAAGCAATTTCATAAAATCTATTTCATCATCTTCATTATTATCATTATCTGAATCTTCAGTATCAAATGGAATGTCATCATCTTCATTTTCATCAATTAATTGACCTAAAAATACTAAATCACTTTCTTTATATTTGTTATAATCTCTTGATATTGTAGGTTTTCTATCTTCATCTTCTCCTATGTAAATAATAGCAGGTTTTTTAATAATCATTCTTTTTTCTCTGTTCCCACCTACTGCACATCTAGCTATTGCTTCTTCTTCTGTAAGTATATTTAATTCAATTAACTCTTTTATATCTTCTGGTATATCATCCAAGGTTACATTTACAAGACTTGCACCTTCTATAATTTCACCTTCTACTGTAATTTCAACTAGTTCTCCCTTTTTCTTAGGAGTAAGCATTTTTTTAATAAATTTCTTAGTATTATCAGGTTTCTGTTTATCTATCTCTAACTCAAATGTTTTCATAAAAGCAACATTTTTTTTAATTTCTTGACCATCGTATTTTCCAACATAATCTATTACATATGCTGATATAGGGAATACTGCTTTTTCTTTATCAGGTTTACCTATTGCATTACCATCAATTAATAAAGTTTGTGTAAAAACAGCTTTATAATCTTCTTGTTTTGCTTTTGATAAGAAGATTGAATTTATTTCTTTTTTTACTGAAATATTATCATTATAAAGTTGATATTTTAAATTCCCCTTTACATTTAATACCATGCCATTTTCAATATGTTGTTGTATGTATTCAATAGCATCATATGCAGATAAGAATTTTTTAATAAAATATTTATCTTGAGTATCTTTTTCAATTCCTACTTTTATAAAACAAGAATCACCAACAGTTTCTAACACATCCTCGTCAAATCTATCTTCCCATGCAATTTCAAACCTATTATCCCAATCATCTATTGTTTTTCCATTATCATTTTCTTTAACTCCATGTACATAAATTACATTATCTCTTTCTGCACCATAACCACCCATCATATCAGCATAAACAACATTTCCATTCCCACAATCTATACCAAGATTCATAGTATTATAAATCCAATCTGATTTATCAGATTCTTTATTAATTGCAAAAGTATATTCACTTAATTTTGCCTCTCCAATAAGCATAAATTGAGCCTTACCTTTTTTTAAAGGTGTTTTTACATCTTTTTTTGCCATAAATATTATCTCCTTTATATTTTAATTTTTATTATATTGTAAAATTAATTTACAATAAATTACACATTTTATACACTTTTTCACTTCATTTATCTTCATTTTTCTTTCGTTTACTCCCCTATATATCCTCCTTACCCGTGAACCTCACATGACTAAAGTCACGTGCTTCTAAAATCACTTTTAGACTTTCCTGTTTCATCGACCTCGTAACCTACTATCTCCACAGGCGTTAATTCGGATAGTTCCTACCCTATCTATATCTATAATACT
>JGI24707J26582_10003768_pt1 | contig 10760 bp, 13 predicted proteins | sample BioPla1DNA1_FD_26582 | JGI IMG/M metagenome (IMG submission 26582) | reverse complement strand
CGGCAAAACTATAATGAAATTGCAGCTTTGTGTAAGTCCACCGGAGAACCTGTTTTTCTCACCAAGAACGGCGAGGGTGATCTCGTGGTTATGGATATAGAGGCTTTTACCCGTCGAGAAAAAATGCTGAAGCTAAGAGAAGAGCTGCTGGCTGTTGAGGAAGACCGCTTGGCTGGCCGTGCCGACTTTACACCGGATGAGCTGAACAGCTATCTCGAAAGCATTATTGACGAGGTGGAACATGGAAAAGAAGATTCGGTATAAGGTTATTGTTTCCGACCGCGCCCGGCAAATGTTGGCGGGTCACGTACGTTTTTTGGCACAGAAAAGTCCTGCTGCTGCACTTAAAGCAAAAGACAATCTAATGAATGCTATTCGCTCACTTTCTATAATGCCTGAACGATTCCCATTTCTTACAGCTGAATTTATCCCACTTAATAAGTACCACAAGATGTTTGTAGAGAAATGGTATTTGATTTTGTATCAGATCAAAGACCAGACGGTATACGTTGATTATATCGTTGATTGCAGACAGGATTATGGGTGGCTTGCGCGGTAGATTTCAATTCTTTCCACTCAACCTACGTTGAGTGCGAAGTTTTGAATAATTTTATATCTTCCAGTATGTTGCATGATTCTTATTTATAAAAGGAATACTATTCTAAAAAAGAAAGGATAGTTAACTATGAATGAAAAGGACATGTATACAGTTGATGAAATAAAAGCTCAAAAACAGCCTATACCGGGAAAAGAAAGTAAGATGAATCCCGAGCCAATCTATTTATAAATTACCGTCCCGTTTTGATAAACGGCTCTTTAGAGGCTTCCTACCCATCCTCGACCAATATGCTAGTTATGTGTATTATGCCAACCGCTATGATGCAATTTAGTGGTTTAATCGCAAACAACAAAGCAAAAAAGATAGTTTATGTTTTTTTGTGGACTTTTTACAGGACTTATGGTTGTAGGGGGGCCTGTTTTCAGGTGTGTATTGGGTAACAAAACAATCTCTTTATCAGTATAACAAGAACAACTATTCAACTAAAATCGTGAATAGTTTGGAATGAATGTGCGGATAAAGGTCTTATTGCTGCTTTAGAAAAAATCTGTTTTTCCATTGTTTTACACGTCTCTAAATAGTATCATAAGGATAACGAACATCAGGTGTTGGGAGCGAAGAAGATGGAATCCAAAGTATCGAAACAAAATTTGGATTCCAGTAAAGAAAAAAGACTACTTTTCTATAATTGATTAAAGGGGTGTTAATAGTTTGAATAGAATATTGATCATCGAGGATGATGTTGCGCTCAGTAATGGCATTGTTTATGCTCTGATAGCTGATAACTGCGTCTTTGTGCAGGCCTATGACCTCGCAACTGCAAAAGAACAAATAAAAAGTAAATCTTTCGATTTGATTATTCTGGATATTAATCTGCCGGATGGAAACGGTCTCGAACTTTTAGCAGAAATACGCGAAACTTTAGACTTACCTGTAATTGTCCTGACCGCTAATGATATGGAAACAGATATTGTAACAGGGTTTGAGCTTGGCGCTGACGACTATATTACAAAACCCTTCAGCCTTATGGTGCTGAGAGCAAGAGTAGGTGTCCAACTACGGAAGGCGAAAAAGCAGCTTCCCAAAACCGTATTGATTGATAAGTTTTCCTTCTCCTTTGAAAAGATGGAGTTTTTAAAAAACGCAAGCCTATTGAACTTAGCAAGACAGAGCAGAAATTGCTACGGATTTTGGTAGATAACAGAGGTAATACAGTTTCCCGTGCTGAATTGGTGGACAGAATCTGGACAGACGGAGCGGAGTATGTTGATGAAAATGCCTTGTCTGTTTCAATAAAAAGACTACGTGATAAATTAGAGGATTCGCCATCAGAACCGCAATTTATCAAAACTGTTTATGGCATCGGCTACACCTGGGCGGTGAAGTGATATGAACACATTCAGCTATGTCTTGAAAAATAAATCTTACAAAACCGTTAGAATTAGGAAAGAGTAACGAAAGATTGTTTTGGTATAGTTTGTATTGTAGGAAACCTACAATATAGACTATTTTCTTTTTGGGGGAAGTTAAATGATAATACTTGAAACCTGTGAACTGAAAAAATATTACGGTAGCGGAGATACTGTCGTTCACGCCCTTGACGGTGTCAACATCACTATAGAGAACGGGGAATTCGTTGCAATCATAGGCACATCTGGTAGCGGCAAGTCTACTCTTTTGCATATGATGGGCGGGCTTGACCGTCCAACAAGCGGTAAGGTTACCGTGGAAGAAGGTGGAACTATACCTTCTACCTTCCGACAGATATATATAAAACCTTGGTGGAACAACCCGCGGTAATGAGCTATGCCTTCAATGTATCTGAAAAAAAAGAAGCCGAGATGGAGCAATTTTTGCAAAGCTACACTGGATCCATAGAGCCTGTAATGAATTATACCTCAAAGTTTACCGCCCTTAATGAGTTTTCCGGTATGCGCAACACAGTGGTTATGATTGGCGGCGTACTCAGCGTGGTTATTGGTCTGATTGGCATACTAAATTTCATCAACACCATCCTCACTAGTATCTTGACCCGCCGAAAGGAATTTGCCATTTTGCAGAGCATTGGCATGACAAAAAAACAATTGCGTAGTATGCTGATGTTTGAAGGTTTATATTATGCACTTGGCACTTGTGTGCTTTCGCTTGTTTTCGGTATTGCAGTTTCACTTTTGATTGTTAGACCCATAGGAAGTATGTTATGGTTCTTCCGTTACCGATTTGTTCTGTGGCCGATTTTAGTCGTACAGCCATTCTTTTTTGTGATTGGAGCGATTATTCCTTTGCTGTCATATATATTAACCGATAGGCAGAGTATCGTGGAGTGGCTCCGAGAGGCGGAGTAAAAAAACAAGTAAACCACAATCAAAAGTTAGGGATTGAGAATAGAAAACTGTTGTAATATCTCTTATTTAAAGAGATAATATAGAATATGAAAGATTGTTGATAAGCTCCAGTTTAGCTTTGTAAAAGTCTTAGTTTGCTCGCTACATAAATATCGCTGGGGGGAATAAAATGAACGTACATAAAGAGATAAATTTCCGCAGGCTTTCCATTGCAGGATTCTCATTTCTCTTTGCCTATATTCTGTCCTTCCAGTTTGAGGGACAAGTTCTATATAGTCTGCTTGATCTACATGAGGCGAATGCCTCTGCTTACATATTATCTACTATGATTGCGCATTTTGCAGGACTTCTCACCTGTGGTCTGTTTGTCAGAACCCAAGTGGCCGCAAAAAATATGGTGCTTGGCGGTATGGGTTTTTGTATAGCCGCTACTGTCCCCTTCTTTTTTGTCCCGTCCGCTTTATGGACAGTAGGCCTTATCATCAGCGGATATGCCAGTGGATGCGCAGTGTCTGCATGGGGATTTTTTCTCAGAGCCTTTACGCCCAAGAACGAGCGCATTAAATCCTGCGCTGACGTTCTGATTTATTCAAATCTGTTGATGATTTCAGTTAATATAGTTGCTATGAACAGGTCGCCGTTTATTGGGCTAAGCCTTGCTATGCTCTGCCTTGTGATCGGTATGTCTTTTATTTGGATGTTGCCGGTGGAGCTAGAGAATGAGCAGAACAAAGCATTTGAGAACAAGACACATGGTGGCATTAAAAACCCACTAATATTGCTGTGTATTTTTGTCTTTATCATCACAATTAATTCTGGATTGATGTATCAAGTCATCAACCCCGCTTTTGAGCATCTGACGGGACTGGTGAGTTGGTATTGGGCCGTGCCTTACATCGTGGCGCTTGCTATTATGCGTAATTTACCTATGAAAGCACAGCGTTCCAGGATTTTGTATATTGGAATGGCAATGATTATGGGAGCGTTCATCAGCTTTATGCTGCTTCAGCGAAGGACTTCCGATTACCTGATTGTGGATACGCTGATGCTCGGAGCTTGCGGAATTTATGATCTGTTTTGGTGGAGCATCCTTGGAGAAATGCTGGATTATAGCGACAACCCGGCACAAACCTTTGGCATTGGACTTTCTGCCAATGTACTCGGAGTTCTTTGTGGAGGCGTCTTGGGAATGGCAGTTACATCTATAGGACTTCCCAGTGCGGAGATTGCGGTTATTGCTCTCACTGTGGTTTGCGTTACACTGGTCATGTTACCACCGCTGAACCGTCAGCTTGTTTTACTGCTGAAAAGTCATGCCTACCTTGCTGCTTATGATAGTATGAGTCAGTCACAGCAAACGGACATTGTTCGTCAAATAAAAACTCTTGACCCGCTGACTGCCCGGGAGCAAGAGGTATTGCAGTTAATTCTTTCAGGCAAATCTAACCGCGAAATTGCGGTGGCTTTGTTTATTAGTGAGAGCACTGTTAAGACACATGCAAGGAACATTTTTTCAAAATATGATGTAGGTAGTCGAGCAGAACTCATTAGCACCCTGCTGAAGAATCAAAGGTTGAATGATACATAAAATCATATAAATACAATAAATAGGTCAATTCCAAAAGTAAATTAGACTTTTCGAACTTAATTTAGACCCCCATCCGGAAGGGCATAAATTCGGTATTTTGATTAGTTCAGTTCTACAAAAACGAGCTATAAATGAATCATTTTTTGTGATAGAATGCGAATTTCTAATAGGTTATAACAATACCATGTGGGTATCTTTAGTCACGGGAACAGTTCTCTTGATGCAACTAAAAAATGAACTGTCCCCGTGATTGCATGGTTTCATGATGGACTTCAATCAGCTCCCAGTAACCTTCTCGATCATTTTCAACCGCTGGTTACGGGAGAAGCAATAAGCAGTATGTTTCTTGTTTGCAGATCTGCTCCATTATTTCACAATAATTTGTCCATCAATCACATCGGCAACATCTGTACCGATTACCTGCTGGAAGAAACTTAGCGGTACAAAGGTTCTGTCTTGTGAAATTTCCGGGGCTGTCCCCAGTTCGATGGTTTTCTCTCCCTTTGCAAAGCTGTCTGTGCCGATTGTAAAGCTTATATCACTGTCTATGGTTACACGCTTAAGGTCGTTATCCCATGCGACTTCATGGCCAAGACTTTCTGCAATTGCACGAAGCGGAACCATAACTATACCCTGTGCGTTTATGTAGGCTGAAACGTAAGCATAGTGGCTGCTGACAGGTTGATCCTTCACAAGAATTTTTTCATTTGATACATCAATGGGTGCGACCTGAGAAACATCTTCTTGATTATCAGCATCTTCAATTACATCTTCGTCCAGCACGACAATTTTCTCCGGAGTTGTTTGTGCGGGGATGCTTCTGGTTGATGGGCCATATACGACGACAAGCTTTCTGTCAGCCAATTCACCGGTAAAAACTTCACCATTTTCTGAAACGATTACTGTATCAACAGAAATATTCAGCTTTAATGAATTGTCAGAGCTAACATAGTCCGTATCAAACAAGTCAACCTTCACATTCCTGTCTTCCCTTTCAACAACAACGACTTCTGTAGAATACTGTGGGGGATAGATCATAATCATCGGTGCATTCGCATTATAATAACCGGTGATTTTTGAGCCGACGCTGATTTCCTCATTATCCAATATGTATGTATCTGAGGTTACGACTATAGTGGCGGGTGCCTTTTCTTCGTTTTCAACAGCGTAATACTTCATACCCTTAACATGCTCAGATTCGGATATGCTGACGACCGTTCCGGTGAAAGAGCCAAAAACGAACTTATTCATATCCTCAATCTCAATGCTTATTGGCACATCAGTAGCGATTTCAGCGCTGATGGGTACTGCAGATATTGGTACTTCTCCATTTGCACTATTTAATGTGCTGATATCAGCAGCAAATGCGAAAGGTGATGAAAAGGTTAGCAGTGATGCGGACAAAAGTCCTGCAATAATTGTCTTTGAGTTCATATGTTTTCTCTCCTTATGTGAATTTATTTTGTATCCAGTTAGACACAAACTTTCATGATATGTTCCTGAAATTAGTAAACGTAATATTTACGTAATATAAAATGCAAATTAACATAATATGTATATTCATGGATGATTGTGTGGAGCCAGTTGAAAAACATGGGCCTTCATGGAACTTGGATGATACATAAAACCGTAAATCATTGAAGTGCCATTTGCTCTCATCTCAATACCGAGTCATCAAATAAAAAAAGATGTCGAGGAAACCGTAATATCTACCTTTGGTATCCTCATCGGCAGTGAAATCTACCGATGGGGTCTTGACGGGATATATGATGTGAGGCTGCACGCCGCTCAAATTGATATGGAACGGCTGCACCTGACCTTTGGAGACGCAGCCCATACCATGCGGCTAGAGTTACTGCATGGTATGACCCAGAAGCAGACGGTACTGGAAGCGGCACAAAAGTTGCTTCATGAAACCGGTGTAACGGCAGATATCTCGGGATGGTAATAAAATTATGGGATGAAAACGAAATATTAGTAATGGGGAGTAACAACGGAATGGTACCTGTCGAGGGCACTTTATTGATTCAATAATTTGCCAAGCTCAAGAGTTATTTGCCTAGTATACCGTATAAAAGGAGTTTGTGTATATACTTCGTGTTTTCTTCGAGATTATTGTTAATAGTAATGTCACTACCCATAGTACTAATTGCATTTATAAAGCTCAAATATATTTCTGTTGGTATATTCTTATCAATGTAATTTTCTTCTTTACCTAACTCAATATATTGGATATATACTTCATTTTTAACTTCTTGCATATTTTCTACTAATAGCCTTACGAGGGTTTTATCTTCTAAGGCTTTTTTACTAAAATGTTGAGAAATTTCCTTACTAAGCCCTTCTGTACATAATGATAATGCCTTATTTAGTTTATCTAAATAACTGATATTCATATCCAATATTTCGATTGCTTTACTGAATGTATCTTTCATTACAATCTTTGCACATTCAACGACAACAGCTTCTTTGCTCCCATAATAATTATAGATGGAGGCTTGGGATATACCTGAATATTTAGCGATCTCCTTCATACTCACTTGGGATACACCCTTTTCTTTGAAAAGAGTTTGAGCTGCCTGAATAATCTTGGCTTTGTTTCTTTCAGTTGTTAACTTGTATTTATTTATTTTTCTCATAAAATTAAATCCCCTTCCTAAGAGACAATCAAATAATTCTTTTTACGACCTTTGTCCAAGACTGATATCACCAGTATATCATAAGGAACACAAGTTTGGAACTTGAAGGTGTAGATTATAAACTGGTTGACTTTGGGATTATTAAGCTATATTATAAGTTTAGAATATAGTGTTCTATATTACAAACTTTAAGGGGGAGTTAGTTCATGTCAAATGTTATTTTTTATTTCAGTGGAACAGGGGATTCTTACTCAATAGCAAAAGGGATACAAAAAAAAATAGGGGACACAATTCTGGCACCGTTGCTTAAAGCTAAGGATTATAAGGTTGCAGAATATAATATTGTGGGATTTATCTTTCCAGTTTACTATGTTCACGTTCCCCAAATAGCTTTAAGTGCGATAAATGACATAAGTCTGAGAAAGGGTCAGCAAGTATTTGCAATTGCTGCTTATGGTGGATCTTGGGGATATGCTTTACAAGACATAAGAGAAGCGCTATCTGGTAAAGAAGTGATTTTGCAAGAATACAAAATTAGAACACCGGGTAACTACATACTTGAATATGGAGCATTACCGAAAACTTATCAAGAATATATCCTTAAGAAAGCTGAGAAACAAATAAACAAAATTTCAGGATTTATCCTCGAGGTTAAAAAGACTGGGTATATAAAACCTAATCTAATAGCAAGAATATTTCATAGTAGGTCAAATAAACAAAGGAGTTTATTTGGAGAGATAGGCTCTAAATTTTATGCAAAAGAACAATGCGTGCACTGTTACCAATGTGTGAAGTTATGCCCGACTAAAAATATTACTATTAGTAATGGGAATCTAATATGGGGAAATAAATGTGCACAGTGTATGGCATGTATCCAGTGGTGTCCTCAAAATGCAGTATCCCACCCATTAATGAAAAAAGACAGAAGACATTATACTAACCCCAATGTAGTAGTAAACCAATCAGGAGAATTCGAATTAAATGAGTATTAAGGGTTGAAGAGGCTACTTGTCAATAGCCTGATATATTTTTTAATCTTAGCTTTACCTCTAGAAAAACAATTAACTCAGATAGAAAAGAGAATTGTTAGTGACCATTGGCAGAAACTAATGGTAGAAAATGCACCATTACGAGCAAATATAAATGGAAAGCTAACTTCAGTACCAGAAAATTTTTATGATTTCATTATCGCGAATAATTTGCCTGATAATGATTTTACTATGGCCGTATTCATCGGAAAACTCTTAGGAGAATATAGGCTGGCTATTAGCGATAGTTGGTATGCTTTACGTATTGAAAAAATGATAGAAGAGAACAAACTTATTGTTGTTGAAAATAAGGACCTTTCACATCCATATAATAAAGTTTTAAGAGCCGTAACATAATCATACAAAAAATTTAATTAAGGTGTCCTATTTTTTGCCCAGGCTATCCGAGTAGTGATTGCCCACCGGCTGAGCACGATTATGAATTGTAATAAGATTTTTGTCATGGAACGAGGAAAAATTGTGGAGAGTGGAACTTATCAGGAGCTTATGGCGAACAAAGGATTTATTACTGATTTGGTCAAAAGACAGCTGGCTTAAGCTTCATTCTACGAAGAGTATGGAACCCGTCGCCGATATTCTCCGGGAGTGCATTTTTCATAGTTTTTAAAAACTCTTGAAAAATGGCTTTGGGATGAAAATGCCAGATAATCACTAATGGCCTCTAAAGATTTTGAAGTGAATTGCAGAAGCCTTTTGGCTTCTTTAATTTTTTCTTTTGTGATAAATTCCGTTAACGTCATTCCTGTTTCTTTCTTAAATCGAGCAGTCAAACGGGAGCGGCTGATATGTAAGGCAGATGACAATTGGTTTACAGTAATGGACTCATATAGGTGATTCTGCACATAATTTGCAACCTGCATAGCCAGTTGAGTAGGGTGCTTTCCGATTCTAACCCGTTCTACCCTCTCTGTATAGTCCATAATCATATGATATTGTAGATTGGTGATCTGCTCCGGGTTATGCAACTGTTCCATTTGCTGTATGTATAGATCACTTAAATTAAATGACGTTTTGGCATCTAAACCTCCACGGATTGCAACACGAGACGCAAGTGAAGTACTGACAATAAATATATTTTTTAGCTGACGCAGGTAATCGGCGGATAAAATACCTGGTCGAATAGCAGGAGCAGTTGAAAGCCACTCTTTCAATACAGCAGTCTGGCCCATGCTGATAATATCCATCAATTTCTGTTCTACAGAATAGGATGTATAAACATCTTCTTGTTTTTCTGGTCGATTGTTTTCCAAACTATTATCCACCATGCGGTTAGCAAATAGTTTATCGAGGTTTCTTTGTTCTGAATCATAAATTGTTATGTCTTTAAGGGTTAACTTCTCACGATTCAATACAAAATTAACAGTACAAAGCATTTGCAAAACACTGGATAATGGCATATGTACAATGTTTTTCATTGCTTTTATAAACCTATCCACTTCTTTAACAGGTATATCTGCTTGAAATGCTAAATTGCGTAATTCATGGTCTGCACTTTCTAATTGAAAGGTTGGTCCAACGATAATTTTGTACTGTTTATAATTTATAATTCCATAATAGTGAAAAAAAGGTGTAGCATAATATCCTACATGGGAACTGACAGTCCAAATATCATTTTGATAAACAATCATTGGATCCTTTGGAAGATCAACCAGGGCATAATAAAAAATTCTTTCATCATTTTTGTATATACGTATAGGTATTCCTGAAAGATTACCTATAGCGGTACATAAATAGATAAGATCCTCATTTTCCATTTTCGTCCCACTGCTCCTTATAGTAGTTGAGCTAAAAGTTATATGGATAATAATTTCTTACAATCTGTTTTATTCCATTGCTTATACCATTTATAATATGAGCCATACTTTAATGGTCCCCTTATCCACTCGTAATATTAAACAGCGTGGTGCTTTGTCTGTATTCAATAACATTTCTGCCGTCATGATTTCAGGAATTATTGTGGCTCTGATATTTCCTATGCTGATCATGCCAATGCTGGGAGCCAACAAATCCGAATGGATTAAGCTCATGAGCATTGTGTCAATACTTGCGTTTCCTCTTACAGTGATGGAATATTATTTTACCAAAGAACGCGTTACAGAGGAAGCAGGAGAGGCTGCTACATCCAATCAACCTATAAGAGCACAACTGAAAGCCTTGACCAAAGACAAGTATTGGACAGTAATCATGATCTACTATGTGTTTTATATCTTAGGTACCAACTTTAAGAATAATGCTCTGGTATACTATTGCAACTATGTTCTGGGTAGCTATAATGACGGTATTACTCAGACCCTTGTATCTGTACTGGGTGGTATCCCCATGGGTATTGGTATTTTTGCCGTNTGGCCTCTTGCAAAAAGGTTCGGTAAACGTAATGTAACAATGGCAGGATTTGTGTTTTATGCTATCGGTGGTGTCATCTGTTGGATTGCTCCTAAAAATTTGATACTTGTATTGATTGGTCAATTTATTAAAAACATAGGCGGTCTACCTTGTGCTTATGTTTTTATGGCTCTTTTTGCTGATGTGCTTGATCATATAGAATGGAAATACAGCTTTCGTTGTGACGGATTATCCGCA
>JGI24707J26582_10003767_pt1 | contig 10760 bp, 11 predicted proteins | sample BioPla1DNA1_FD_26582 | JGI IMG/M metagenome (IMG submission 26582) | reverse complement strand
TTTTTTATTTTTTCTTATCCCAATAAGTTCCATCATTACTTGCGACATGACGATAAGGATCAAGATATTTCTCAGATGATGACTTTTGTCTTTTTACATCTCTTAATTCACTCTTAAGCTCTAAAAATAAATGATCAAGCTTCAATTGAATTTCTTTATCCTTTTCCATAATAGATTGTGCAGTCTTAGCGTCTGTTTCTGAATAAGGTGGTTTTATGTCCTTTAATAAATTCTCACGTTGATCTAGAAATTGATTGATTTCATTTAACANTTGATCACGATTTTTCACAGTAACAGGCTGTTCAAGTAATTGAGCAAGCTTTTGTGTTACACGATTTAATTCATCTAGCTTTTTCATTATGCTTGGACACCTTGTTTATACTCACGAGTACGTGTTTGTTTAATAACTTCCTTCCACGTATCACGAAATTCCTCAACTAAATTAGCTGCTTCGTCTAATGAATTTAAATCATTTTTGATATTAGCTTCAATTAGTAACTGATTAATATAATCGTATAATGGCATAATATCTTTAGCGATCGGTGCACTTTGATCGAGAGTTACCATTAATTCTNTAATGATGTTTTGCGCCTTTTGAATATTTGTATTCTTAAGCTCCATATTCTGCTCTTCTATACCTTTTTTCCCATACCTAATAAACTTTAAGCAGCCATTGTAGAGCATCAATGTCAATTCCGCGGGTGATGCTGTGTTAACTGAATTATTTATATAGGCTTGATAGGGTTGTTGTACCATATAATTTACACTCCTTGTNTGAAATCATTTTTACCATTGTTGATTGAACTGACTAAATAAGTAATTAGATTGTTCATTCATACGTTGGATGGCTGATTCCATTGCCGAGAACTGGCGCCAATATCGATCTTCCGTTTGTTTTAAGCGACGTTGAAATGCTTCAATCCGCTCATCCATTCCTTTTAAGCGACGACCAAGTGCATATTGATGTGGTTGGTNAGTTGATCGGCCTGCTTGATGANTGATTCGTTCAGTCGTTTTATCAACAGCATCTTCTAAGCGATTAATAATGCCTCGTTCTGAGCCCGTAGCATTATTAGAAAATAAACGATAAACAGCATCAGGNTCTTCTTGTAGTGCTGCTTTCAATTTATCTTCATCTAGCTCTAACTTACCACCATCCATATAGTTAGTTGTTGTTTTAATCCCAATTTGTGAAAAGTGTGTGAAACTACTATCAGTTGTGACTCTGCCAGTCCACGCCTGACGCATTTGTGATAGAGCGTTTGTTAGAATTGGGTCACGTCTTAATAAACCGCTACGTGCTTTTTCTTCCCATAATTCAATTTCGCGATCGCTCATTTCTTCCATTTGTTCAGATGTCAATGGTGGATAATCCCGATAATACGTTTCCGTCACTTTTCCATTAATCTTCTCAACAATTTCATTATATTTCTCAACAAATTCTTTAATTTTATTAAATGTAGCATCAGTATCATTACTAATATTAACATACGTACGTTCTGTAACATCATTAAAGGTAAATGTAATGCCATTTAACGTTGTTGTGTTTGTTTTTGACGTCAGTTCGATACCATTATATTCGAAGACAGCGTCAGTGCCACCTTTCTCATTACCATATCTAATAACATTCCCGTCACTGTCCGTTACTGGATCTGATTTCAAGCCGAAAATGTCTCCAAAGAAGTTACCCATAAAGCTAATTTCATTTTCATCAGTAATTCCTTTAGCATCCATCACTTCTTCTAAAGATACATTAAAATCAATCTCTGGACCATTCGAGTTAAATTTACCTGCGCTCGTTCTTTCCATAATAACACGATCTGCTTGAACATCATAAAAAGCACGAACACCAGCATCCTTGAGATTGGTGATTTTCGTTAATACGCTATTTAACGTATCTTCTTCAGTGATATCAATTGTATGAACTTCGCCTTCTCGGTTATTATGGTATGTTTTAAAGGCAATTGTTTTAGGGAATTCTCCACCTAATTTTTCTCCTAGTTGCTCACTTAACGGTGTAAATGGGTTAAGTTTATCAACCCCTAATAAATCCGAAAGAGTTCCTTCTGTTGCATTAATTGCACTTGTTGCTAAGCTCTTAACAGNGATATTATAGCTTCCTGCTGATGCAGTTGCTGCAGCTGTAGCTGTAACTGCTTGATTTGATGAAGTAGCTGATTTCGTATTGTATGTTCTACTTAATTTCATATCAAGCATCATATTGTCGAGTTCGAGTAACATTGAATTAACGTCTCTAAAAGCATCTCGTTGCCACTCAATTCGAGTCTTGTCCTGTTCTAGTTTATCTAAAGGAATTCGTTCTGCTTTCATTAAGTCTTTAACGATACCGTCAATATCCATTCCAGTAGCTAAACCACCAACTCTCATTCCCATCTGTTGTCACTCCTTTTAAATTTTTTCGTCAATAATAAGTCCCATAAATTCTGCCATTGCAGCATACATATCCAACATTTGCTTAGGAGGGATTTCTCTTACGATTTCTTCCGTTTTTGTATCGATTACTTTGACATAATATCGGTTCAGTTTATCATGTAATTCAAAGCGAATCGATCTATTTATCGGTTCTAAGAAATCATTTAACCCCTCGATCATTTCTTCAATCTTAGCACGTTCAACAAGTTGATTCCCATGTGTTCTAGCTTGAGTATACAATGTTTTTTGTTGAAGTATACCATTTTTGTTTGTTTGTGAATTTTCGATTTCTGGTTTAGTTTCTATATTTTGGTATTGTCTATTTGGTAACGAAGCATAATTTGTTCCAGAGATCACTTTACTTACATCCATGGTTATGCCAGCTCCTCTACAGTTTTCTTTCTTCTTATATCGGCATAATCATATAAGTGTTTAAGATTTCTTGATTAATCAAAGTACTATTTTTTTCGTTATTACATAATCACATAGAGAAAAGTAGCCGGACTAGATTTCAATCGGCTACTTTTACTAAACATTTGCTTACTTATTTTATATCATATCATTGACGGCGACGACCGCCGAAGATCATAATTAATCTTAATAATTGTAATACAGCAACCAATGTACTTGCGACATAAGTGAGCGCTGCAGCATTTAAAACTTTATTAATACCATACTCTTCATTCCTTGCAATTAAGCCCATGGATACTAATTCATTTTTCGCACGTGTACTCGCATTAAACTCAACTGGTAGTGTAACTACTTGGAATAATACGGCGGCTGCAAACAAGCCAATACCAATTCCGATTAATGGTTCGAAGCCTGAAAAAATAAATCCTGAAACTAAGAAAATTGGCGCCATTCTTGAACCTAAATTGGCAACAGGTACTAACGCTGTTCTAAACCTTAACATGAAGTATCCTTGATCGTGTTGGATTGCGTGACCAACCTCATGAGCTGCAACAGCTAAAGAAGCAAGCGAAGATCCACTATAAATGGCATCTGATAAGCGAACTGTCTTAGTTCTTGGATCGTAGTGGTCACTTAATAGTCCATGTCTAGATCGTTCAATTTTAACATCATATAGACNGTTCTGATCTAGTATCCGACGAGCTACCTGAAGACCAGTAACTTGAGCACCNGACTGAACTCTTGAGAACCGATCAAAGTTATTTTGCACATTTGCTTGCGCCCACATGGCAATTCCAAACGCAACTAAAATTAATAAATACATTGGGTCAATACCCATAGGATAAAAGTACATTATGAATCCCTTCCTTTANATAGTTTAACTTTTTTTACAACTTGCGCATTAACNCCTTGTTTAGTTAATGTCATTGCAAGCTGCCTCATTACAGATGGTTTTTCTGTTTTAAAAAATATCGACTGTCCCTTAGTAAAATTAACAATTGAGTTATAGTTACTCAAAAGTAGTCACCTCAGTTTATATATTTGTCTTTATTATAGACAACTATTATGAACTGAATATGAACTAAGACATTTTTTCTAAAAGATTTTTATTGAATTGGCAAACGGACAAAAAAAGTTGTGCCAATCCCCTTTTGGCTGACGAGATCGATTGATCCATTATGAATCTGAATGATCTTTTTCGTAATCGATAAACCAAGACCATTTCCACTGCTAAACTCAGATCGGGATCGGTCAACTTTATAAAAACGATCAAACAAATATGGGATGTCTTTTTGATCGATTCCAATTCCTGTATCATTAATTCGGACAACAATGTCTTGATCGTCCTTATAAAATGAGATATAAATCTCCCCATTCTCACGGTTATACTTGACTGCATTGACAATGAGATTGAGCCAAACTTGTTCCATTAAATCTTGATTAGCATAAATATATGTTTTGCTTAAATCAAGTTCAACGGAGATATTTTTTTCACGCCATAAAGGTTCAATTGATAAAATGACACGCCTAATTTGTTCATCTAATCGATACGTTTCAAGTTTGATTAAATCTTTCTCAGCATCTAATGAGGCCATTTTCAGTAAATTGTTAGATAATCGTGATAAACGATCAACCTCTTGATAAATAATATCTAAGTAGTCTTGTTGATTTTCTTCAGATACTAATCCGTCCCTTAGAGCCCCTGCATATCCCTTAATNGAAGTTANTGGTGATTGCATTTCATGAGAGATATTACTAATAAATTGCTTACGGACTTCCTCCATATTCTCTAATGCCTCAGCCATATTATTAAAGCTATGCATAAGCCGACCTAATTCATCTTGGCGATCAGTAGGTAATCGTGTTGAAAAGTCACCTGTTGCTAATTTTTCACTTGCTTTTGTAATTGATCGAATACTGTCAACGAAATATCGTGATAGTAATAAAATCAATAAACTACCAATACACAACACTAACATAAGGGTTTGCATCGTTAACCGGCGGGTGTCCTTTACTGTGCTCGACAGGTCAAGTTTAATAAACAATGCTTCTGCACCTTCAATATTTGAAAGTCTTGTCCCAATATACCGTGTAGCATCTTGCCTTTTGCTTGCAAAAGAAATCACTTCATTTGGTTGAAGTTGTTGGATTTGGACAATCATGTCATCTGTCACAAAATCTGCACTCATATCTGAGATAATTGGTTGACCAGATAAATCAGTTAAAACTGGATCAATTCCAAATTGGTTAAACAGCTCAACCAATTCTGGAATTGACTCCTGATCAACAATTTGAAGTAATCCCTTCACATATTGAGATACACGGCCCATTTCACTTTCCAAAATAACATCTTCTTGAATAAATCTTGACGAAAAAATAAATGAACCAAATAAACTAACGATAACACCGACGATAAATGCGACAACAAATTTCCAATATAAACTATTGCGCAATTACGTCACATCCTCTAAACGGTAGCCTAGCCCTCTTACAGTGGTGATTTTTAATTCCTTAAAGGGAGCTAATTTTTCACGTAATCGTTTAATGTGGACATCTACCGTTCGTTCATCACCTTCATAATCAAAGCCCCATATCTTTTCAACTAATTGGGCTCTTGTAAAAATCCGGCCAGGTTCAAATGATAGCTCCAATAGGAGCTCACACTCTTTCCTTTTTAGCTCAACGGTTGTTTTACCATCAGAGACAATCAATCGATCCAAATCAATTTCGATCGTACCAATTCGATTATTTCTTTCTACATTAATGTTATACCTTTTTAGTAGAGCTTTTACTCTTAATACGAGTTCAATTGGGTCGAATGGTTTAACTAAATAATCATCTGTACCTGCCTCAAAACCAGAGACTTTATCTTCTGAAGCACCTTTAGCTGTTACCATAAGGATCGGTATTGAATAGTATTGTCTTATTTCCTTTGTTAACTCAATACCATCCATTTTTGGCATCATAATATCAACGATCGCTAAATCAATCGGATTTTGCTCGAGCTTTTCAATTGCCTCATATCCATTTCTAGCTTCAACAACTTCAAAGTGATGATTCTTTAAGTATAATGCTATTAATTGACGGATATGGTCATCATCATCAACAACTAATATGACTGCCATCTTCTTCACACCTTCCAAAACATCGATACGTAATTTTATTAAGATTTTTCTTCAGAATAAATATGTAATATGATACTGTTTAGCTTATCACGTCTGCTTTTAAAGTGCTATAAATTACACAATCGAAATGATAAGTTAGCAATAATTCTAAAAGAAAAAACAGACATCAAGTGTGAATTAGAACACTTGGATGTCTGCTAATAAGTTATGCATCAATGTTAAATTAAAATAGCTCGCTTAATTTGCTTAAGATAAAGATATCTAACGATTAAGTAATAAACGACCTGAATGACAAAGAAGCTACCGAGCACGCTACTTGCTACTATCGTTAAATCATAATTAAAGAAGTGAGAGAGNGCTGTTAATGCGACTGCTCCATGAACAAGTGCAACAATTATTGGGGCGAAAAATAANATACACGTTTGACNACTAATCACTTTATTCAACTCTTTTTCTGATAAACCGATTTTAGCAATTGANGCAAATTTAACTCTATCTTGGTCAAGATCTGTGAACAGTCTGAAGTAAAGAAAACTACCTGCTGATACGAAGAAGACAATTCCGATAAATAAACCAATAAATAATATCGGACCGTATGCTTTATTTATCATGTAAAACATATAATCAAATGCCTGAAAAGCATAAGTATAATTCAATGTCTCCGTTAATTCTTCCCCAACTTCAACTAGCGACTTCTGATCAGCTTTTTCTGCTGACCAAACATTATGACTGTAAACTTCTAATGGCTGTGGAAGATTTTCATAATCTTGATCTGACACAATAAAATGAATCTCCATTTCAGTAATGACATAATGATCAATGACATCTACTAAGTCAAGATTTTCTCCCATTTCTAATTGCTTAAGCGTAGTGTTAATTTGCTCATCACTATAATCACCAATTATGGCTTCACTTTGTCTGACACCAATGACTTGATTAGCCTCAAGATCAACTTTTTCTGCACCCAGTACTTGTGCAAATTGATTATAGGTTGATTGATTAGTTATCAGCACAGATTGATTATTTTCTATTTCATAATAGCCAAACTCTGCACTGGCTTTTGATGCTGATATTCCCCGTTCCTCTAACATCTGGTCAATCATTTTCAGATCATGTTCAAGATCTTCTGCTGTTTGATGCTTAGATTCAATATAGGTAAACGAATAAGGATTAATATCACGGGCACCATTAATTAAATAAGATTGTAGACCAAATAATGTACCAATCGCACTAAACGACACAGTTGAAATCATCGCTACCATAAAAAATGTCCGCGCATTATCTTTCATTCGAAAAGATAAATCGGAATATAAAATCATATTCGTCTTCTTCCAAAATATCAGTTTGCGTTTTTTAATAAAGTGAATTAAATAGACGCTTAACTGAGTAAACAGAAAATATGTCCCAATCATTACTACGACAATAACCGGAATCATAACAACTAACACTTCTAACCCTCTTGCAATTAAAGCCGTTGAATAGCCAATACTTAATAAGACAAGCGCCAAAATTGCTAACCAAATCGATGCTTTTGGTTCTTTTTTTGGTTGTTGATCTGCTTTAATCAATTCAATCAGCTTTTTAGTTCTTAGTACAAAAGTGATTGCGAATGAAATCACTAAAAACAAGAACAAGAAAGAAACAAATGTAAGTACAATCGCCCAAATCGGAATATAGAAATACAANGTTTCTTCAATAACTAATACTTTTTCAGCAATCATAAGAATTAATTTCGAAAATACTAATCCTGTTAAAATTCCAATTGCTGTTGCAAGTGTGCCAATCAACATATTTTCTAAAAAGACCATTAACCGAATTTGATGTGTGGTCATGCCATGTAGTGATAATAAACCAAATTCCTTTTTTCTCGTTTGTAGAAATGACCCCATTGAATAAAGCACAAAGAAAAACGAGAATATATAAATGATNCCACCAGCAACACTCATCCCAAATAACGCATAATCATTAACTTTACCGAGTGATAACGCTGGGTGAAATGCAAACATGGCAAAGGTAAAGAAGATCATAACTGTAAACATACTACTTAAAAAATAAGCGCCATAGATACGTTTGTTACGGACAACATTATTAATCACGAATTGACGAAAAGTCATGATCATGCCCTCCTAAAAAGGAGAGTGTATCAATGATCTTTTGGAAAAAGGCCTTTTGATTTTCTCCTTTATGAATTTCCGAATAAAACTGACCATCTCGAATAAAAATAATTCGATCAGCATAGCTCGCTGCTTGAGGATCATGTGTAACAAGTAATAATGTTGCTTTTTCCTGTTGATTTAACTTTTTTAACATTTCCATGACATCATGAGACGCTTTCGAATCTAAATTACCCGTTGGTTCATCTGCAAGCAACAGCTTCGGTTGATGAATCATCGCTCTGGCAATTGCTGCCCGCTGTGCCTGACCTCCTGAAACTTCATATGTGCGCTTATTCAAAATTGAGCTTATCCCCAATTTTTCAGCGATCTCATCTGCCTTTTGAACCATCTCTTTTACACGTGTACCGTCAAGCGTCAATGGCAATACAATATTTTCTTTAATCGTGAGTGTCGGTAATAAATTAAAGTCTTGAAANACAAACCCAAGCGAACGACGACGGAACTTNGCTAACTGATTACGATTTAATTGATATGGATCCNTTCCTTCNATNAATATTTGACCGGTTGTCGGCTGGTCAATTGTCGNAACCAAGTTTAATANTGTTGTTTTACCACTACCAGACGGTCCCATCACNCCAACAAATTCTCCCGCTTCAATTTGTAAATTAATATCTGATAGTGCGCGATAGGCCACTTTACCTTGATAAATTTTACTTACATTTTTAATTCTAAGCATGANGACTTTCCTCCTCAATCAAACTGATAACTCTATCCTAACCTGTTTCAGACTAATTAAGGATTGATTTATCTTTCAATTACCTTACACTTCTGTAAGGTCACACTGTTTTTTATGATAGTGTTTGAGCTTCAGTAAAGTAAATTCGAAAAGTTGTCCTAACATCTACATTTGATTCGACTTCAATCTCGTGTCCAAGATAGTCAACGACTTCTTTTACTAAGTAAAGCCCCATTCCAGTCGATTCACGAAATTTCCGACCATTATCTCCCGTGAAGAAGGATTGATAAATTCGTTTGATATCATGATGCGCAATACCAACGCCATAGTCAGTAATCTCAATGAACGCTCTTTTAGTAGCTGTTTGATCAATTTTTATATCAATACGATTACTTCTACCATCTGTATATTTAACAGCATTATGTAAAAGCTGATCAACGATAAAAAAGAGCCACTTCTCATCAGTTTCTACTGTTATATCTGAACGCGTCACAGTCAGATGAGGATAAACATTATTTCGTATATAAAGACGTTTGTTTTCTTGATTAACCGCTTGAATCAATTTATTTAAGTTAACAGGCTTAATTTGAAAATCTTCTTCAATCGTCCGCATTCGTGCCATATAAAGAATCGTTTCTAGCCCTTTCTTTAATCTATCAGTCTCTTCTCGAATATTTGAAGAGTCTGGTTCATCTAATTCTTTTGCTGATAACTCTATGACAGAAAGCGGTGTTTTCATTTGATGAACCCAGCGATCAATAAATTTTAAGTGATTTGCTTGATCTTCTTCTACCTTATTGATTTGCTCGATAAATAATTGATAAGATGAATGCATAATCTGATCAACCGCTTCACCAAGTGGTGTATGATCTGTTTGTTCCAGTAATTGTTGTAAATCTGTTACTTGAGTCGTTAGCTTTTTATAGACATAACGTCTTCGATAATAATAAAAACCTAAATATGTAACTATTACAAATAGACTGATAAAGATGCCGTATACCAAAATCGGAATGTTGTCATAACCGCTTAAAACAATTACTAAACTAAATAAACCGATTTGAATAGCTTGAAGTAACATGAATCCTGCAAAATCTTTAATAAATAACTTCATAACTCATTCTCTTCCCATACTTTATTTAGTCGATATCCTGATCCCCTAATCGTTTCAATCGCATCATTAATACCTAGCTCTTTTAGTTTTCTTCGCACTCTTGTCATATTGACATTTAGTGTGTTTTCATCAACAAATGCTTGATCATCCCATAACTTTTCTAAAAGGTCTTCCCTACCTGCTACCCTAGGGTGACGTTCGATTAATAATTCGAATATATTTGTTTCATTTTTTGTTAATTCTACGTAAGCATCAAAAAAATGCAGCTCGTGACGTTCTGGATATAGCTTCAATCCTGCTAATTGTAAGACTCTTTCTTGTTGGTTACTTGCATACTCACCATAAGCACGTCTTAATTGACTACGGATTTTTGCCATGACAATATCAGGTGAGAATGGTTTAGTAATATAATCATCTCCACCATTTTCAATCGCCATAACTTGATCCATTTCACCAGTTCTGGCTGAAATAAANATCACTGGACAAATTGAAAATGAGCGAATTTGGCGACACCAATAAAAGCCATCATAGTAAGGCAAGTTAATATCTAATAAAACNAGATCAGGATTAAAGGCTTGAAAACGATCAATAATCCTCTCTAAATCGGCAACGATCTCTACTTGATAATTATATTTTTCAATATATGATGCTAAATAAGTTGCGATTTTAGGATCATCTTCAATAATCATAATTTTACTCATCATACACACCTCTACTTACCTTATATTTTTTCATTTGATGTTGATCTGATTTTTGTTAAAGTTACCATAAATATAACATAAAAATTGTTCCATTTAATGACTATCCCATTACATTTTACTAAATAA
>JGI24707J26582_10003765_pt1 | contig 10769 bp, 10 predicted proteins | sample BioPla1DNA1_FD_26582 | JGI IMG/M metagenome (IMG submission 26582) | reverse complement strand
TCAATCCCAAATTTGTAGTATTTCAGCCAAATCTTGCGACTAGATGGGGTAGAATTTTATTAGCTAATTCAATCACAATTACTCCTGGAACCGTTACCATCGACGTGAATCCCGATACTGACCAATTTGTGGTTCACGCGATCAGCCAAGACCTAGCCGATAGTGTACATAATAGTAAACTAATCAAAATGATTCAAGAACTTGAAACATACAGGGGGAACAAATAATGATCGCTTTAAGATTCTTGCTGGTTGGAATTCTAGTTTTAATGATGTTAGAAGTCACTCGTTTAATTCGCGGGCCTTATGCTGCTGACCGGATTGTGGTAGTGAATTCACTAACAACTAAAATTTGTACCATAATCTTATTACTAGCGTTTTTACAAAACAATTTTTCCTTTATTGATGTAGTTATCGTTTTTACCTTATGTGGACTTGTGGGCACAATCGCCACACTCAGATTCCTGCTACCTGTTAATCATGAAAAAGCTGTCGCGAAGTTAGCTGATATTTATGCTCAGACCACACCGAAAGACTAATTAAATTTTAAGGAAGTGAAATTGATGATTATAAATGTCGTAGTTTTTATTCTGTTTTTGGTAGCATTTATCTTCTTTAGTATAGGTTCTTTTAATCTAATTAGAATGCCTGATCCGTATAATAAATTACACGCAGCTGCTCTGGGAGATACTCTTGGCTTTGGTTTAACCTTGCTAGGACTAATTTTGCTAGCCTCTGATCATTTATTACGAATTAAATTGCTGGCAATTGGTGCTATCTTTTGGACAATTAACCCTACTATGAGTCACATCATTGCCAAAGTGGCCTTGCTCCACGGTAATCGGCCATATTTTAAACCAAAGGCTAAAGGGAGGTAATCTGATGAGTTTTGCTGGACCAGATATTATTAACATTATACTGATTTGTTTCTTAATCACTATTGCTATTGCCATTAACTTTATGAAAGATTTACTTTATGTAGTAATTGTATTCGGAGTTTATGGTTTAATTATGGTTCTAATTTGGCTGCGAATGAATGCGCCAGATTTGGCAATCACCGAGGCAGCGGCAGGAGTGGCTACCACCACGTTAATGATCGCCTTAATTATGCGAACAACTAGAAAGGTGAAGTAAAATGGCTAAACGATTAGTACCTATTTTAGCGATGATTTTAGTTATTATGGCGTTATATGTCTTTATGTTAGCGGTTGCAGAATTGCCACCTTATGGAAATGTTGACAATCCTGCCCATAACTATGTTTATGAACACTATGTAAACAACGCCTTAGAAGAAACTGGTGTATTAAATATTGTAACAGCAATCATCCTCGACTACCGTTCTTATGACACGTTAATTGAGGCCACTGTTTTGTTTACATCTATTATGGCTGTCTTGATTACGCTAAAGAAAGGTGAACAGCACTAGAAAGGGGCTTAGCATATGTTAGATTTCATATTGAAAAAAGTTGTTCTAATCCTTTTACCATTTATACAGATGTTTGGCATTTATGTCATCTTCCATGGTCACCTAAGTCCCGGCGGCAGCTTTGCAGGAGGAATCATTGTAGCTGTAGGTTTTATTTGTTACAGTTTAGTTTTTGGTGCCGAAAAAGGTCAAGAAAAGATCCCGCATAAGATTACAAACTTAATTGAAAGCTTCGGAACCCTTTGGTATGGATTAATGGGTTTGGTTGGAGTATTGCGAGGCGCTGGCTTTCTCTTAAATAAAGGTGCAGTAGCTGTTGGCCAACCAGGAAACTTATTTTCTGGCGGATTAATCTTTTTGATTACTTTTGGAGTCGGGTTAAAAGTAGCCAGTACCATGGTCACGCTATTTTTTACTCTAACAGAGGAGGAATAATCAGTGGAGTTAACTATCGGAGCCAAACTATTAAACAATTATCCATTTCTTGGTTCTTTAATCATTTTTGGAATTGGTTGCTACACAGTGCTATCTAATTCAAATTTACTTAAGAAACTGCTCGGTATTAACATTATGGAAAGTTCAATTTTCCTATTTTACGTGGCGACAGGAAACATCCGGGGAGGAGTACCTCCGATAGTAGATCTTGCTCAGCCTGAAGCTCTTTACATCAATCCTTTACCAACCGGGCTCATGTTAACTGGTATAGTTGTTAGTATTAGTGTAACTGGATTTGCTTTAGCATTAATTATCAAACTTTACCGTTTTTATGGAACTATGGATGCTAATGAAATATTTGAAATTAGAAATGAGGGCAAAAACAATGGTAGCTCTAGTTAAAGAAAACGCGCCGATCTTAATTGTTATCGCTTCATTATTTAGTGCCTACCTACTACCTGTCTTTATGCAATATCGGCGTTATGGTATTGTTGGATTTTTAGCTTTAGCAACACAATTTTTCGTCCTATTTGGCGGTATATTTTTAGCAACACAAGTTCTAGCTAAAGGCAGCTTTAGATATATTTTAGCTGGCTGGGAAGCTCCCTGGGGATTAGAAATTACGATTGATCCTTTAAGTACACTATTTTTAATAATGATTGGTTTAATAAACTTATTGATTCTAGTTTATGCTCTACCTTCTTTAGCAGATGAGTTAGGTAATAAGGTAAGAGCAACTTGGTTTTTAACTTTATTTATGTTATTAACAGCAGCATTATGTGGTATGGCTTTATGTCACGACTTATTCAATCTCTATGTATTTATTGAAGTTGCTACCATTAGTGGTTGTGCAATCGTCGGTGCGAAAGGCGATGCTCGGTCCACTGAAGCTACTTTCAAATATCTAATCTTGGCTACTTTAGGCTCNTGTTTCGTTCTGGGTGGTATTGGTTTTCTGTACAACTTAACTGGAAACTTAAATATGCTCTTTGTCAATCACGAACTCGCTCAGACCTGGAGCAATTATCAGTATGCTCTTTGGGTTAGTCTATCCTTTTTCATTGTCGGCTTCGGTATTAAATCGGCAGTCTTTCCTTTACATGTCTGGTTACCTGATGCTCACTCATCTGCCATTACACCAGCAAGTGCTGTTTTATCAGCTATATCAGTAAAAGGATATGTTTTAGGACTAGTAAAAGTATTCTATATTGCAGTTGGGCCGTTAATTGTTGCCAGCTTAAACATATCTGATATTCTATTACTGCTAGGAATGGGATCGATCATCGCTGGTTCAATCTTTGCCATCGCCCAAACAGAGCTTAAACGCAGATTTGCTTTTTCAACTATTGCTCAAATAGGATACATATTTTTAGGCCTGGGCTTAAACAATCAAGCAGGATTGACTGGTGCTTTTTTCCATATTTTTAGTCATGCCTTGATTAAAACGGCGCTCTTTTTAATAGCAGGCTTTATCTTAATAAAAACCGGTAAAAGTCAAATTAAGGATTTAACTGGAATTGGAAAACAAATGCCATTAACTATGGGAGCCTTTACAGTGGTTTCCTTAGGAATGACAGGCATACCGTTATTTTCGGGTTTTATTGGAAAATGGAATCTATTATTAGGTAGCTTAGAAGCTGGTAACTGGTTAACGATTTTAGTACTTTTAGCTGGAAGTATTTTGGCGGCAATTTATTTGTTCCCAATTATTAAACAGGCATACTTTACTACTAATCAAGACTATGCCAAACTCAAAGAAAACACTATCATGATAGTACCTATTTTAATACTAGCTGGAACTGTCCTGCTTTTAGGCATTTTCCCTAGACCAGTACTAACGCTTGCCTCTCAAGCAGCTTCTATGCTGTTAGGACAATAAGCAGTAATCAAGCTAAACGGGGGGGTTATATTATGTCAACTTTTAATGTGCTTTTACCAATTCTTACAGGAACAATCGGTGGAACGCTGATCGCTAACTTGCGAAAAATTAGTAAAAACAGAAGAAATACCCTTGTACTAGTTACCAGCGTACTAACAGCCTTGTTTACTTGGCGACTGCTGCCAAATGTCCTCGGCTATAAATCAGTGTTAGTTGGTATTGATGAAGGTCTCAGGCCTGACCCGTTAGGCATGGTCTTTGCCCTGCTATCCTCTACTTTATGGGTATTTGCAACTATCTATTCTTTTGGTTACATGGCTGATAAACCGCGGCAACGAAGTTATTTTGCCTACTTTTTAATCTCTGCTGGAGTCACTCTTGGCATTGCTTTAGCAGGGAATCTATTAGTACTTTATATTTGCTATGAATTACTAACATTTACTACCTATCCATTGGTAATTTACAATCGAGATCAAGAAGCAATTAAAGCTGGGAACCGCTATATTATCTATAGTCTAATTGGTGCAGCCTTCATCTTAGCTGGTCTAGTAGCAGTCTGGATTTGGACTGAAGGAAACTTAACCTTTGGTAATGCTCCTCTACTTGCTAATCTTGAAGCCAAACCAGGCATGGGTTGGATTTTCTTATTATTTTTAATTGGCTTTGGGGTAAAAGCAGCAGTCATGCCATTACACGGCTGGCTGCCTCAAGCAATGGTAGCACCAACACCAATTAGTGCACTACTCCATGCTGTAGCAGTTGTAAATGCTGGCGTATTCGGGCTCTTAAGAGTAATCTATTCAGTTTATGGGCATAGCCTATTGAGCGAGTTAAAAGTCGGTCCCATTGCCTTAGTTATCGTATCCATAACAATTATAGTAGGCTCCTTAATCGCGATGAAACAAGATGTCTTGAAGAAACGACTAGCTTATTCTACAATTAGTCAATTATCTTATATTTTATTAGGCGCTTTTACCTTACATCCAATCGGTTTAATCGGTGCTTTATTTCAAATGATCAATCATGGAATCCTGAAAATTACTCTGTTCTTTTCTGTTGGGCTAATTACAGAAAAAACTGGAAAAGTAAAAGTTAGTGACGTGAAAGGTTTAGGGCCTAGTCTTCCGCTTGTCTTTATTGCTTTTGGTATAGTTAGCTTAGGTATGGTTGGCATGCTACCACTGAATGGTTTTTGGAGTAAATACTACTTAATGCAAGGAAGTACTGTTAGTGGTTACTGGCCCTTAGTCATCGTATTATTGATTAGCGGACTATTAAACGCATTTTACTATCTGCCTATTGTAGTGTCTGCATTTACCAAAAACACAACTAATCATCTACAACCTATCAAACTAGGTACCAATGGGTTCTTAATGCTAGTTCCAACTATTCTGCTGGTGATGACAGCCTTAGCTTTAGGAATCTGGCCACAGCTCTGTATGCCTTTAGTAAATTCTGTAATCGATTATTTCTTTTAGTCATTAGGAGGCCGAGAAAAATGACATTTTCATCAATTGCTTGCGTAGGCATTCCATTTATTGGTGCCGGTTTGCTAAGACGGACAAAATCTAGAAATGCAACTGCACTGCTTACATGGTTAACCACTACTATCGTATTTGGTCTCAGTGTATACTTTTTTGTTCAAACTCGAGCCAGCTATCCATTATCCGATATGACAGCTGCTATTTTTAGCTTAATTAGTGCTTTTACCTGGTGGCTGGTAAGTTTTTATTTACCTGAATATATGAAAGCTGAAGAAAGAAGTCGTAGCTTTTTCATATTCTTCTTATTAACTTTGGGTGCTGTTCAAGGGATTTTTCTAGCAAATAACTGGATTGTTCTCTTAGCTTTTTTTGAAATAATGACTGTTACCTCATTCTTTTGGGTAATTCATAATCAAAACCAAGAAGCCATCACCGCTGGATATTTCTATTTATTTCTTGGGATTGCTGCAGGCTTATTCATAGCAATAGGACTAGTGTTCATCAATTCCTTAGGTTTACCCTTAGAGATAGGAGTTAACCTAGTGTCGCTATCAAACAGCACCTTGTTATCATGGGCAATCGCTTGTCTACTAATTGGTTTTGGCATTAAAGCAGGTATGGTACCCTTACATATCTGGCTGCCAAAAGCTCATACTGTAGCTCCCACTCCAGGTAGCGCTTTACTGTCAGGAATTATCATTAAGTGTGGAGTTTATGGGATGATTAGAACTGCTCAAACTATTAACCTAACTAATCCAATGGCCAGTTTCCCTACCAATACAGGATTAATAGTCATTATTTTAGGAATCCTTACTATGCTTTTAGGAGTTAGTTTAGCTCTCTTGCAAAGTAATGCTAAACGCCTATTAGCCTATCACAGCGTCAGTCAAGTAGGTTATATTATCATAGGTATCGGTACAGCAATTTATTTAGGGAATGAAGGTAGCTATGGCTTGGCAGGGGCTATTTATCACACAATTAACCACGCTTTCTTCAAAGCTGCACTCTTCCTAGGTACAGGTATTATTTATCTACGGACAGGTCAACAAAATCTATATAAAATGGGCGGTCTTTGGCGTAAATTCCCAATTACAGCCTTACTAATGTTAATTGCTGTTTTTGGCATTACTGGTACGCCTGGTTTCAATGGATATGTAAGTAAAAGTCTTTTACATCATGGGATAATTGAGGCAGCAGCAGTTGGCGGAGGACTCTTACCTTGGATTGAAAGACTATTTAATCTTGTAGGAGTTGGAACTACAGCATCATTTGCCAAATTATATTACTTAGCTTTCTTAAGAAAAGCTGATCCAGAATTAGAAATTAATGGCAAAGAAAATGGACTATTAATCTTTCCCCTACTTATTTTCGCCTTAGTGATTACATTCATTGGCATCAAACCTGAACTATTCTTAAATAAGGCCATTATTCTTGCTTTACCAGAGTTAGGGGTATCAAGTATTAATAACTTGCTAGCGACAAACTTTTGGGTAGGCAGAGAAATATTTAATATGATCATTACTTTACTGGCTGGAATCAGCTTCTGTGCCATTGGCTTTAGATTCCATTTATTCCACTATCAGTCGCCTGCTTGGTTAAGTATTGAATATTTAGGACGAAATTTTATTAAAGGTCTTAGTTATCTGGGAAGCTTAATCGAAAGAAAATATGAGCAAGCCATGGCTAATCTTTCAGCCCAGGCTAAAACCTGTTATACCTGGATCCTAAACTTTAGTAGCCGTCTAGATACCAGCGGCTGGGGAGCATCTGGTCAAATTAGTTTTTCAAACATTAACTTTGATGTCTACTTGATCTTGATTGCTTTCGCGATATTATTGATATATATACTGCTTTAAGTTCTTAGGCTATTGGACTTCCAATGGCCTAAGTTTTTCTAAAAACCACACAAATATTTTTTTATACTTAGTAATTACACGACCATGAAAGAACATCCAGCAAATTCCTTTTTAGATCATCTTCATAAGCAGAGCCTAGTTCCTTTTTAAGAACATTTTTTAATCCTTCTCGATTGTATAAATCTTCCTCTCCTTCGTCTGCTGCTTTTGCTTTTTGCAGTATATTCAGAGTTGGGGTAATAAAAAAAGATTCTTATCACAAGAAAATGATTCCTATAAGTTTATAGAAATTTGAGACAACTTTTAGTTTCGATGAAAAAGTGGTAGGAAATTCCTACCACTTTCTTAATTCATCACCATATTGCTCTAACACTGTGTAAGCATTACCAATGTTAAATTCTTGCCGCTCCATATCAGGTCCAATATAGAAACTTGGATGTGGCGGCTGGTTATAAGCTACGTTTTGCCAAGCAATAGCAACTCGATACATTCGGTCGTGCATTAAGGTATATAGCCTATGTTCAGTCGGATAAGTTGTTGAATATATTCTTAATTCACTGCTGTCAACAGCTCTAAAAACTACTTCTTCACGCCAATCACCAAATAAATCCGCCTGTAAGCATGGATTACCTTTCGTATCATTATTTGATGAAGTTCCCTCGAAAGTAGCAATATTAACCGTTCGTTGGTTTTCCCAGTCCCATTTGTCAATTTTACCTACATTCCCACGACTACGATCATGATCAAGCAATTCTCTCAATAAATCTCCTGTCCACCAAATAGCATGATTAATTGATGAAGGAGCTGTATTACTAATGACCTCGCCTTTGGCGTTAAACAACGGTGTCCGGGAAGCCCAAACTTCATTTCCAGGATGGTTTGGATCAACATTAGCAGACAAACCCCGACCCACATCATAATCGGTGGCAATTCCCCAAATTACCTCGCCAGTTCTAGCATCACGTAAGTTAACACCTGCTGGGTTCGGATAATTCTCATGCACACCAAAAACCTCTAAACCAGGTCGCTCAGGATCGAAATCACCCACATGCAAAGCATCGCCATGACCCAAACCAGTGTTATATAAAGGAGTTCCATCGTGGTTTATAGTCATCGCACCATAGATTATTTCATCCCGTCCATCATTATTTACATCAGCAATTGATAATTGGTGATTGCCTTGACCAGCATATGCTTGATATCCTGGATGAGCACTATCAAAGGTCCATAAATGTTCTAATTTACCATCACGCCAATTGTAGGCGACTATTACTGTTCTAGTATAATAACCACGAGCCATAATCACACTTGGTCTAACACCATCTAAATAAGCTATTCCCGCTAAGAAACGATCAACACGATTACCATAATTATCGCCCCAAGCAGAAACATTACCTCTTGGCGGTTCATAGTCAATTGTAGCTAGAGCTGCTCCAGTTAAACCATCAAAAACAGTTAAATATTCTGGTCCAGATAAAATATAGCCGCTGCTATTCCTGTGATCTGCACTAGGATCACCGATTACATTACCTAACCCATCGACGGTTCCATCTGCTGTTTTCATTACAAGCTCAGCTCGCCCATCACCATCTAAATCATAAACCATAAATTGAGTATAATGGGCACCAGCTCGAATATTACGCCCTAGATCTATGCGCCACATAAAGGTACCATCTAATTTATAGGCGTCGATATATACATTACCTGTATATCCACTTTGCGAGTTATCTTTAGAATTTGACGGATCCCATTTTAAAATGATCTCGTATTCTCCATCACCATCTAAATCAGCAGCACTAGCATCATTTGCCCGATAATTATAAGCAACCCCATCTGGCGTTATTCCACCTTCAGGTTTCTGTAAAGGAATAGCCAGATAATCTTTTTCCCAAACAGTAACTTCTTTAGAACTAGAAACTTCTTGGTCAGCAATTACTGCTTTAACTTGATACTTCGAATTTAAAGTACCAAGTGGATCTTGATAATTAGTACTACTGGTTATTGGCTGATCATTTATTTTTTGTCCATCACGATAAACATTAAAAGCTAAATCATAAGGCTCTGTACCCAACAATCGCCAGCTTAAATAGACACCTTCAGCTGCTTTAATGGCTACTAAACCTCGTTCTAAATGATATTCCATTTCGGGTACCACTNGATCTAAGGCTGCAAAGGCTAATTGACGCCATTCTTTACTGTTCTGAGTATTAGTAATTACATCAATTAACGCCTTAGCATTTTTCAGTTCGCCTAAAACCATTTGACCTAATAGCTCTGGCACAACATTTTTATCTAATTGTCCACTCATGAATCCAGCAAAAACCAGTTCCACAATTTGCTCACTAGTAAAACCAAGTTTTACCAGCGTCCTAACCGCTTCCTTTTGAACTGCAATGTGAGAATCATATACCAAGGGACTAACTTCAGCAAAATACGCGGCTTCTTGATNAGCTATTTCCCCAAGGCGTTCAAGAGCAATTGCCCTTATTATTGGATCACTAGCTGACAAGGATTTGATAAAAACATTAGCAAAATCCTCACTTTCCCATCCTGCAGCACTCAGCAAGTCTGCTGCTATTATTCGCAGGTTTAAATTGTTGGCTACCAAATAAGGTTCAACTAATTCGATAACCTTAACTTGATCGCTTTGAGCCACAATCTCCTCTAGCGACGTGCGAGCGTGGGAACGTACCCGATCCTCTGAATCAGTTAAAGCATTCAATAAAATTGGAATTCCTTCGGCTGATCCGATTCGGCGTAAAACTGTAATCGCCTTATAACGATTATCCCAAGCAGAATTCTCCAGCACTACTTTTCCCACTGCTGGAATGACTTCTTCTCCTAATTCGACTAAGGCATTGCTAGCTAAAGTAGAGATTCGAAAATTACTACTTATTAAATCTTCAATTAACTGCTCTAATTCAGCTTGATCAGTACTTACCCCAACTGCCACTCCATCAAATAGCAAGAGAACTACCGCTGCCAACAAAAGTATTAACACTTTGTGGTTACTACTCATGGTTTTTACTCCCTTATCGGTTAATTTTAAAGGCCTAATTCTGACCGATACCTATCCAAGACAACCTTAATTTGTCCATAATTAAATGTTTGCGGCTCCATTTCCGGTCCAATATAAAAACTAGGATGCGGCGGCTGGTTATAAGCCACATTTTGCCAAGCCACTGCTAATCGATACATTCGATCATGCATTAAGGTATATAACTTATGCTCTGTTAAATCAGTAGTAGTATAAATCCGCAACTCCCGGCTGTTAGCTGCTCTAAAGATTACTTCTTCACGCCAATCACCAAAGAGATCGGCTGTTAAAGCGGGTGTTGCTTTAGTGCCATTATTGGAAGCTGAGCCATCAGCGTATAATAATTGAACTATAGATTTTCTTTCCCAATCCCATTTGGTAATTGAGATATTGTCTAGTAATTCGCGTAATAAATCTCCGTCCCACCAAATCGCAAAGTTAATTGACGGACGGGTTCCAGTAACAGTCTCACCATAAATATTCATCACTGGATAACCACCAGAAGCCCACATTTGATTTCCTGGATGGGTAGGATCAATTTTAGCAGTTAATCCACGCCCAATATCCTCAGTAGTAGGAATACCCCAAATAATCTCACCTGTTCGAGCGTCTCTAAAGTTGATACCTGCAGGATTTGGTCGATTTTCATGAAC
>JGI24707J26582_10003763_pt1 | contig 10774 bp, 10 predicted proteins | sample BioPla1DNA1_FD_26582 | JGI IMG/M metagenome (IMG submission 26582) | reverse complement strand
TCTTTTCCCTGCTTTTTAGCACCGCATTCACATTATTTTGTATGCGTTTCCGCTATACGGAAATTTCCAAAGTTGGATATTTCCAGTGCCCTTTTTGGAAGGAGAAGTAACGAAACGGGAGAAATTATTAAGCCACATGGATGAACATGGCCTTGTCGTTACATTTNGCTAAAGATCACATGGATGGTGGGTGTAAAGTATGACACATCCTGGGAAGAACCGGGTGAGATCCATTGAGCGGGCATGCCAGATTATGGAGCTGATTGCCAAAAACAGCGGCAAGGCCAAGCTCACCGCCATCAGCGAAGAGCTCGAGCTGGCCAACAGCACCGTGCACCGCATCATCGCCACTTTGGTGGACATGGGCTACCTAACCCAGGACCTGGACAACGGAGAATACGCTCTCGGCCCCAAGCTGCTCTACCTGGGCGGGCAGGCCCTCTACCGCCACGATCTACGCAAGACCGCCATCCCCTTCCTGGAAAGACTAAGGGATGACACCGATGAGACGGCCAACCTGGCTGTGCTGGACGACGATGAGGTGATGTACATAGAAAAGGCGGAAAGCAGATCCTACATCAGAGTGTTTTCCCTAATCGGCAGAAGAGCACCCGTCCACGCCACCGGCATGGGTAAAGTAATCGCCGCCCATATCGCCTGGACAGATGTCCTCCAGATTCTGCGCAAAAAGGGCATGCCCAGGCTCACGCCTACCACCATCGTGGAAGTGGATGCCTTCATGGAGGAGCTGAACAAAGTGCGCGCCCAGGGGTATGCACTGGACAACGAGGAATGCGAGGAAGGGGTTATCTGCATCGCGGCGCCGGTCTTTGACTACACAGGAAAAGCCATCGCGGCCCTGAGCGTATCAGGTCCGAAGGACCGCATGGGCGCGGACAGGCGNAGCTCCCTGATTCCCGTGGTGAAGAAAGCTGCCAGGGAGCTCTCCCTGGCCCTGGGGTGGCAGGAAGTTAAGATCTGAGCTACGGCACTCAATACAATACTTCGGAACGAGGAGAGATCAAATATGTCGAGCAAGCGGAAGTTGCCAGAACGAATTCTCATGGGACCAGGACCGAGCGGCGTTCACCCCCGGGTATTGCAGGCCATGGCCATGCCCCTAACCGGGCATCTAGACCCTGTTTTCCTGGAGATTATGGACGAAGTGAAAGGCCTTCTGCAGATGGTCTTTGGCACCGAGAACGAACTTACTGCCCCCATGTCTGGAACGGGCAGCGCCGGCATGGAAACCGTGTTTGTCAACTTGGTGGAACCCGGCGACAAGGTGATTGTGTGCGTGAAGGGCCTCTTCGGTCAGAGAATGGTGGACATGGGNCGCCGCTGCGGCGCAGAAGTTGTCCAGGTTGATGGAGCTTGGGGTGATGTGATCTACCCTGAGCAGGTGGAAGCAGCCCTCAGACAGCACCCCGATGCCAAGCTGGTGAGCATCGTGCAGGCAGAAACGTCCACGGGAGTTCTGCAGCCCCTGGGCGAAATCTCGGGGCTCGTCCACGACGCTGGAGCGCTCCTGGTGGTGGATGCCGTTACTTCCCTGGGCGGCACTCACGTGGATGTGGACAANAACGGCATCGACGCCTGTTTCAGCGGAACCCAAAAGTGCCTGAGCGTACCGCCGGGACTGGCTCCGGTCACCATGAACAGCCGCGCCGAGGAAGTGCTGCTGAACAGAAAATCGCCCGTGCAGAGCTGGTATCTGGATCTATCGATGATTCGCAATTACTGGGGACAGGAGAGGTTCTACCACCACACCGCCCCCATCAGCATGATCTTTGCCCTGCGGGAAGCCCTGGAGATGCTGGCCGAAGAAGGACTGGAAAACGCTATCAAGCGGCACCAGGAGCTGGGGGCTGTACTGCAAGCGGGTTTGGAAGAAATGGGCCTGGAACTGGTTGTGGNTNCCCAGCACCGCCTGCCCCAGCTGACTGTGGTGAGAATCCCCGAGGGCGTATCCGATGCCCAGGTGCGGGGACGGCTGCTTAATGAATACGGCATTGAAATCGGCGGCGGCCTTGGCGAGTTCAAGGGCAAGGTGTGGCGGATCGGCCTGATGGGCAGTTCCTGCAAACTGAGGAACGTAACCTTAGTTCTCTCAGCGCTGCGTGAGATCTTAGACAGTATCTAACAGGAGGTGGTATAAGCGGTAAGCGCTTGATACTCGGAACGGGTACTGACGCCAACTAGACAGCACTATCACAGATTGGGAGGAACATGAAATGCACAGCAGAAAAACCTTTGTCGTGTTGAGCCTAGTTGTACTAAGTCTGCTGCTGTTTTCAGGCGTAGGTGTGTTCGCTGGCGAATCACCTATGCTGCGGGAAAGGGTGGAAAGAGGCGAGCTGCCTCCCTTAGAGGAACGGCTGCCCAAAGAGCCACTCGTTGTGGAACCTCGTGAGACAATCGGGAAGTACGGCGGAACACTCTATGCTCCAGTTGAATCCATGCAGGGATCCGGAAACGATGTCTTCCTGATGGGACCGTTAGTATCCTTCGCCCTGCCGAGACCGGAAGATCAAATGCTGCTGCCCAACTTCGCCAANGNAATCGAATCCAACGAAGATGCCACCGCCTGGACAATCACCTTCCGGGAAGGCGTCAAATGGTCTGACGGCCACCCGTTTACCGTGGACGACATCCTCTTCTGGTATGAGGCCATCTACCTCAATGATGAGCTCACATCGGAAGCTGCGGAACCATGGATCGTCAAAGGCCAGGTAGCCAAGATCGACAAGATCGACGATTTCACCCTGCGCTTCACCTATCCTGAACCCATGCCCTTTTTCAAGAACTACCTAGTCACCGCTTCTTATACCATTCTCTTCCCCAGCCACTACCTGAAGCAGTTCCATCCGAACTACACCTCGGAGGAAGAGCTGAAGAAGATCATGGAAGCGGAAGGCTTTGACACCTGGGTAGACCTGTTCGAGTACAAGTCCACCAGCCACTGGGGCATCCCCATGGTGGAAGACCTGCCCACGCTGGCCGCCTACAGGCTGGTGAGCCGCAGCGCTTCCAGAAGGGTTTACGAGCGGAACCCCTATTACTGGAAAGTGGACACGGAAGGCAACCAGCTCCCCTACATTGACACCATCGTCGGTCTGTACGTCTCTGATCAGCAGATGATCAGCGGTATGGTCATGAGCGGCGAGATCGACTTCGCCGACAGGGTGGGCTTGGAGAACTACCCCCTGTACCAGCAGTACAAAGAACAGGGCGGCTACGAAACCTACCTGTACAACATCGGCCGGGGCGCCCAGATGGTGTTCATGATCAACCGNACCGTGGAAGACGATGTGCTGCGGGAGATCTTCCAGAACCCCACCTTCGCCCAGGCACTTTCCTTAGCCATCGACCGGGATGAAATCAACGAGGTCTTCTACTTCGGCCTGGCCCAACCCAGGCAGTACACCGTGCTGGATACCAGCCAGTACTTCGAACCAGAGTTCGCCACCGCCTATGCGGAGTTTGATCCGGACAGGGCCAACGCCATGCTGGACAGCATGGGCTTGGACAAGAGGGACAGCCAGGGCTTTAGGCTGCGCCCCGATGGCCAGCGGCTGGGCTTCACCATCCAGATGTATGAGAGATCTGACCTGAGCATTGCCAAGGTGGAGATCGTCATGGGTTACTGGAGAGATCACCTGGGTATCGACGTGAGACTCCAGCAGATCTCCCCCGAACTGCAGGAAGTGCGGGCCCCAGCCAACCAGATGGAAGCCACGATCTGGGCAGGGGACAAGTCAACGGACATCCTCTTCCCCGTGGGCAACAACCTGATCATCCCCAAGGAACCCAGGTGGGATGAGTCGGTCTGGCCCAAATGGGGTCTCTGGTTCAACACCAACGGCGCAGATGGCTGGGAGCCGCCGGAGCACGTGAAGCAGGTCCGCGCTTGGTATGACCAGATGCTGGTAGAACCCGATGAACAGAAGAGAATCGAACTGGGCAAGAACATCCTCCGGGTACAGGCGGAATACCTGTGGCAGATCGGCAACGTAGGGAACGTACCAGAACTGATGATCTTCAACGCCAAACTGAGGAACCTGCCTGATCCAGCAGTAACAGTGAGAGCTTGGGATACGGGACTCTACAGCGCAACACATCCAGAACAGATCTTCTTTGATGACTGATCAGTAGAAGCACTATCCAGCATCTAGTTTAGGAAGATAACTAGCTTTCTGCGGAGGGCTAGTTATCTTCCCCCAAGCGCCGCAGTGACTAGGCGTGAAAGGAGCCAATCTCATGACCGGATACATCATTCGCAGGATTCTGTTCTTGATACCAACAGTCCTAGTCATATCCATTATCGCCTTTATCCTTATGGAACTGCCTCCTGGTGACTTTTTGACCTCCTACATCCTCCAGCTGGAATCGAGCGGAGCACAGGTGTCGGAAGCCCAGATCGCGGCCTTGAGGGCCCGCTACGGTCTGGATGAGCCCGCCTACAAACGCTACTTCTTGTGGATCAGCGGGATTGTCACCAGGGGAGATTTCGGCCGCTCCTGGAACTGGAACCGGCCTGTGGTAGAGCTGATCATTGAGAGGCTGCCCTACACGTTGGTGGTCTCCCTCGTCACCATGACCTTTCAGTACCTGGTGGCCATCCCCATCGGGATTTACAGCGCGGTGAAGCGTCACTCCTTGTTTGACTATACTTTTACCACCATAGGTTTTCTGGGCTTATCAGTACCCAGTTTTATCCTGGCACTCATCTTAATGTTCTTCGCCTATACCACCTTCGGAACCAGCATCGGCGGCCTCTTTTCCGCGGCCTACCGGGAAGCCCCCTGGTCCTTTGCCAAATTTGTTGATCTGCTCAAGCACATTTGGATCCCCATGGTGGTCACGGGCATGTCAGGCTCCGCTTCCCTGATCCGGATCATGCGGGGTGTGATGTTGGACGAGCTNGGCAAGGATTATATCCGCACGGCGCGCTCCAAGGGCCTTAGGGAACGGGTGGTCATCGTGAAGCATGCGGTGCGCATTGCCATCAACCCCATCCTCAGTTCGGTAACCTGGGTGCTGCCCCAGGTGATCTCCGGCGGCGCCATAACGGCCATTGTGCTCAACCTGCCCACCTTAGGTCCCCTGCTGCTGCAGAGCCTGATCACCCAGGACATGTTCGTGGCGGGAGGCATTATCCTCCTTTTGAGCACCCTGACTGTGATTGGATCATTCATCTCCGATCTGCTCTTAGCCTGGGCTGATCCCCGCATCACTTACGACTAATGCTCACAGTAACGGTGGCAGCAATCCAGTGATTGGAGGTTCTAAGTACTATGGCAACGATACAGGTTGTACCTGAAAAGGAATTCCAGTCCCTTTCCCAGTGGCAGCTCATGAAGCGCCGGTTCTTCCAGCATAAACTGGCTGTGGCAGCCATGGTGGTGCTGATTCTCTTTTACGCCACGGCCATCTTCTGCGAGTTCATCGCGCCCTACAAAACCACCACACGCAACTCCAGATACCTCTATGCACCGCCGCAGAGGATCCGCTTCATAGACAATGAAGGAAACTTCAGCCTGCGCCCCTTTGTCTACGGCTACAAAAAGGAACGGGACCCCGTGACCTGGCAGGAGGTGTATACCCCAGATCCCGATCTGAAGCTCCCCATCTATTTTTTCGTCAAGGGGGAACCCTACAGGCTCTTCGGCCTGTTTGACTGCGATATCCATCTGTTCGGGATCGACCGCAGCCCCAGCGAGCAGATGCTTTTTCTCTTGGGCTCCGATGAACTGGGAAGGGATTTGTTCTCCCGCGTCGTCTACGGAACCAGAATCTCCCTTTCCATTGGCTTGATCGGCGTCTTTTTGAGCCTGGCCCTGGGGCTGATCCTCGGCGGCATCTCCGCCATCTTTGGCGGGGCCGTTGACTTCGTNATCCAGCGCATCATCGAGATCATCCTCTCCATTCCCCAGATCCCGCTCTGGATGGCCCTAAGCGCCGCACTACCTGCCAGCTGGTCGCCGCTCCAGATCTATTTCGCCATTACGGTGGTGCTCTCTTTAGTGACCTGGACCAACGTGGCCCGTATCGCCAGGGGTAAGTTCCTCTCCATCAAGGAGTCGGACTTCGTCTCCGCGGCCAGATCCATGGGCGCCTCGGAATGGTGGAATATCACGCGGCATCTGATCCCCAACTTCATGAGTTATATCCTGGTCCAGATCACCCTGGGCATTCCCGGCATGATTTTGGGAGAAACCTCCCTGAGCTTTCTGGGCGTGGGCCTGAGGGCGCCCATTGTGAGCTGGGGCGTACTGCTGCAGCAGGCCCAGAAAATGCAGGTGGTGGCCATGCGGCCCTGGCTGCTGCTGCCAGCCGCCTTTGTGGTTTTGGCTGTACTCAGCTTTAACTTTGTCGGCGATGGTTTGAGGGATGCAGCTGATCCCCACAGCTGATCAGCGAAAAAATACCACTAGGAGTTGAAGACATGAAACTAGTTACAAAACCCATGAGCGTTGCAGTGCGCAAAGAAGTGGACGTTGTGGTCTGCGGCGGCGGACCCGCAGGTATCGGCGCAGCCATTGCCGCGGCGAGAAATGGTGCGCAGGTGGCCTTAATTGAGGATCGCGCCTTCCTCGGGGGCAACATCACCGCCTGCTACGTGGAATCCTGCAACTACTTCCTCCACGGCCATCCCTTCGATGTTTCGGGGATCTATAAGGAAATTGAGTTGGATTACAGAGACCAGTTCGGCTCCTCCGATGATATTAGAACGGATTTTGATCCCCACCGCTTTTCCAGTGAGTACCTGAAGATCTACCTGGACAGCAAGGTGGAAAAGGAAGGCATTTGGCTGCGGCTCCACTCCAAGGTTGTGGATGTGCTCATGGAAGAGGGCCAGGTGAAAGGTGTGATCATCGCCAGCAAAGCGGGCTTGGAGCTGATCTCTGCCAAGGTAGTGATTGACTGTACGGGAGATGGTGATGTTGCCGCCAGCGCTGGCGTACCCTTTGAGCAGGGCGCGAAGCGGACGGTTTGGTGCAGCCCGGCACGGTCAACTTCCGCATCGCCGGGGTGGACAGCGCCAAGGTCAAGGAGATCCTGGATCGGGAAGGCGTGGAGTACTTCTACCAGATCTACCGGCAGAAGGTTGCCGAAGGGGTAATTGACATGGGCTACAAGCGCCAGGTCTTCCCCATGGGCCGCTTAACCGCGGGCGGGCAGATTTCCTATATCAACTTCTGCAACGTGTTCAAAATCGACCCCACGGATCCCGATGATCTCACCTACGGCGAAGTGCTCTGCCGCAAACACGTCTTGAAAATGTTCCGCTTTATGAAGGAGTATTTGCCGGGCTTTGAACACGCGGAGCTGGCCTCCATCGCCCCTTCCATTGGCTTTAGGGAAAGTCGCCGCATCCGCGGGATGTATAAGCTCACGGAAGAGGACATTGACAACGAGCGCGTTTTTGAGGATACCATCGCCATTTACCCCAGGTTTTACGACATCTTATCTCCCACCGGTACCTGGGATGATCATGTCTTCCTCAAGGACCTGGACAAAACTTACGGCATCCCCTACCGCTCCCTGGTACCTGTAAACGTGGAGCAGCTGCTGGTGGCGGGCAGATGCATCAGCACCGACCACATGGCTGAAGGTTCCGTGCGGGCTATCTCCGCCTGCATGGCCACGGGCCAAGCTGCCGGAACCGCCGCGGCCCTGGCCATCAAAGGCGGCCGCCTGGTTAGGGATGTGGACGTGAAGAGCGTCCAAGCCACCCTGCGCAGTCAAGGAGTGGAGCTGCCTGAACTGTAAAGCTGGGATGCACATGGAAAGTGAGGCTTTGGCGGTATGCTGCTGAGAGTGAACGATTTAAGAACACAGTTTGATACCCACGATGGAGTAGTCAAAGCAGTTGACGGCGTTTCGTTCACCCTGGATAAGGGCGAAGTATTGGGCATCGTAGGCGAAAGCGGCTGCGGAAAGAGCGTCATGTCCCTTTCCATCATGCAGCTCATCCAGAGGCCCAAGGGGAAAATCGCGGGCGGGGAAATCCTCTTTACCATGTCCAATGGGGAACTTGTGGATATCGCAGAACTCGATCCCAACGGCGATCAGATCAGACGCATCAGGGGCAATGAAATCAGCATGATCTTCCAGGAACCCATGACTTCCCTGAACCCTGTTTACACCGTGGGCGAGCAGATCATGGAAGTGGTGAGGCTGCATCAGAATCTGGACAAGGAAGCAGCCCGGGCCAAAGCGGTGGAAATGCTTAGGCTTGTGGGCATCCCCTCCCCTGAGCAGAGGGTAAATGAATATCCCCACCAGCTCAGCGGCGGCATGCGCCAAAGAGTGATGATCGCCATGGCCCTCTCCTGCAACCCCAGCCTCTTGATTGCCGATGAGCCCACCACCGCCCTGGATGTGACCATTGAGGCCCAGATCCTGGAGCTCATGCAGAACCTGCAGGAGCAGCTGAACATGGCTATCATGTTCATTACCCACGATCTCAAGGTGGTGGGCGAGATGGCAGACCGGGTGCTGGTGATGTACACGGGCAAGGTTGTGGAGGAAGCCAGCGTGGATGACATCTTCTACAACACCAAACATCCTTACACCAAGGGCCTTTTAAGCTCCATGCCCATGATCGGCAGAAACAAGCGGTTAGCTTCCATACCTGGCGTGGTGCCCAACCTGCTCAATTTGCCCAAAGGCTGTGCCTTTGCTCCCCGCTGTCCCCAGGTCATGGATCAATGCCATCTCAGCGAACCACCAGTCTGCAGCATTGCAGCGGGGCATCGGGTAAAATGCTGGCATTACGCTTAAGGGAGGGCGCATGATGGGTGCTAAGCTAGATAATCAGACCATCTTAACAGTGCAGGGGCTGAAGAAGTATTTCCCCATCAAAAAGGGAGTCTTCAAGCGGGTTGTGGGCCATGTGAAGGCCGTGGATAACGTGAGCTTTTCCATAAGAAGGGGCGAGACCGTGGGCCTAGTTGGGGAAAGCGGCTGCGGCAAGTCCACCACGGGCCGCTGTTTGATCAGGCTCTTGGAACCCACCGCGGGCGATATTTGCTTCAATGTGGACGGTGTAAAGCATAATCTCACCGCCCTGGATAAGCGGCAGCTGAGGGCCCTGCGGCCCAAGATGCAGATGATCTTCCAGGATCCCTTTTCCTCTTTGGATCCCAGGATGTCCGTGAAAGACATCATCTCGGAGCCTTTGAAGATCAACAAGATCGGTAATGACAAAACGCAGACCAAAAAAGTGGAAGAGCTCATGGAGCTGGTGGGCCTAAGCAGCTACCAAATGAACCGCTTCCCCCATGAGTTCAGCGGCGGCCAGCGGCAGCGCATCGGCATCGCCCGGGCCTTAGCCCTCGGGCCGGAGCTTGTGATCTGCGATGAGCCCGTTTCTGCCCTGGATGTGTCCGTGCAGGCCCAGGTAATCAACCTGCTCATGGATCTCCAGGTGGAACTAAACCTCACCTACCTCTTCATCTCCCACGATCTGAGTGTGGTGGAGCACATCTGCGATCGGGTAATGGTCATGTACCTGGGCAAAGTGGTGGAGTTCGCGGCATCGGAGGAGCTGTACGGAAACCCGAAGCATCCTTACACCGAGGCTCTGCTCAGATCCATTCCCATGGGGGATCCCCGCTCCAAGCGGAAGCGCATCACCCTCAAGGGCGATGTACCTGATCCCTCCAATCCGCCCAGCGGGTGCGCCTTTAGCTCCCGCTGCCCCTACGCGGAGGCCCTCTGCAAAGAAGAGGAGCCCAAGCTTGTGGAACTGGCCAAGGACCACTTTGTCTCCTGCCATTTCGCCGATAAGCTCAGCCTCATGGGTTATAAACCAGCCTAGTTACCAAGAAAGAAGGCGGCTGCCCCTGTGCGGGGAAGCCGCCTTTTCGCTTCTCTGGACTTAGGCCTAGAGGCCCAGCACGTTGTGGAGGTAGTTCCGGGAATCCATGGCCGCCTTGTAGTTGCAGACCGGCGGATTATCCAGCTCCACGCAGAGCACCCCTTTGTAGCCGTGGCTTTTCAGAACCTTGTAAACGCCCCTAAAGTCCACAATACCGTAGCCCAGGGGGCAGAAGCGGCTCATGGGCCACTCGGCAAACTCCTCGGAGGGAGCATAGACGTCTTTGAGGTGCACATAGGCGATCCTGTCCGCGTACTTCTCAAAGGCCTTCACACAGTCCATACCCGCCAGGGTGGTGTGGGCCGTGTCCAGGCAGAGGCCCACCAGCTCCGGATCGGTGTTGGCCACGAAGAGATCGATTTCTTCCTCGGTGTAAATGGCGGTGTTGGCGTGGGGATGGAAACAGGCCACCAGGCCGTTATCCTTGCAGAGCTTCCCGATCCTGTTGGAAAGCTCGGCGTAGCCCAACACGGCCTTCTCATCTAAGGGCCGCTCGTAGGGCTTGTCGCGCCACATCACAGCCTGCAGGTTCATGTAGGTGGCTCCGATCTTCTTCATGAAGTCGGCATAATCCACCGCCTTAGCATAGTCCACCTCAGGATCCTCGGAATAGTGATGGTAGAGGTTGGCCATCTCTAAATTGTACTTATCCAAAAGATCCTTGACCGCCTTGGCGTCGTTGTCGAAATACTTGGTGATAAAGGCGAAGTTCTCCACAGCCTGGTAACCCAAATCGGCTGCTTCCTTGAGAAACTGCTCAAACTCATACTTGTGATTGTCCTCGTGGTGAATGAGCCATGTCCAGCCAGTATACGCGATCTTCACTGCTTCAGCCTCCTTGTGTTTTTCTATCTCCTGTTACCGCTCGAAAATCCCCAAAACCTT
>JGI24707J26582_10003762_pt1 | contig 10775 bp, 10 predicted proteins | sample BioPla1DNA1_FD_26582 | JGI IMG/M metagenome (IMG submission 26582) | reverse complement strand
ATAAAATAAAATAAAGATAAACTATTCTCTTCAGAACTTCTGGGGAATAGCAGGAAAAAGGCCTCCGAAAAAGGAGGCCTTTTTGCTACTTTAAGTCAGAGCTTTTCAATTAATTCCTTGAATTTTAGAGAAAAATGTAATATTATATAACAATAATTATATATTCCCGGAAGGGTCAAAATAAAAGGCAGGAGATTTAAGATTATAGTCGAATAATGTATTTAAAGCAATTTATCTTGGGGGTTTATGAAATGAAATCGCAGGGGGATTTAATTTTTACATTAGATATAGGTACAAGAACAGTTGTGGGCTTAGTTATAAGGTATAATAATGGTATTTATGAGATCCTGGCTTCTCATGTAGTCGAGCATGAGGAGAGGGCCATGCTGGATGGCCAGATTCATAATGTCAATCTAGTGGTCAAACAGGTAGAAAAAGTAAAGAATAAGCTGGAAGAAACCCTTGCTATCAAACTGGAAAAGGTAGCTATCGCAGCTGCAGGAAGGGCTTTAAAAACTGTTAATGTAGAGGACACTCTTGAATTTAAGGAAAAGAGGCTTATTACTGAAGAAGAAATCAGGCGACTGGAATTCAGTGCTATTCAAAAGGCCCGGAGCCAGTTGATTGAAGCCGGTACTGAAAGCGGTATTCCCCAGGATTTTCATTTTGTAGGTTATAGTGTCAGAGAATATGAATTAGATGGTATGTATATTCAGAACCTGGAAGGCCATCAGGCCAGACATTTAAAGGTTAAAATTGTGGCCACCTTCTTGCCCAGGGTAGTGGTGGATTCCTTATTGTCTGTAGTGAATAAGGCCGGTTTGCAGGTGGATTATTTGACCCTGGAGCCAATTGCTGCAGCAAACCTGGTTATTCCCAGGGACATGTATAATTTTAATCTGGCCCTGGTTGATATTGGTGCTGGCACATCAGATATTGCCCTGACCAAAGCTGGTTCCATGTTTGCTTATTCCATGGTGCCTATAGCCGGTGATGAGATAACAGAAGCCATAGCTGAACACTATCTGCTGGATTATAATACAGGGGAAAGGGTAAAACGCAGTCTCCTGGCTGGAGAAGAAATCAAGGTCTATAATATTTTGAGCCAGGAAACCCTGATTAAACCTGAGGAGGCTTTTCGGCTTATTGAACCTGTAGTCCATAGTCTGGCTGCTCAAATCAGTGAAGCTATTCTTAACTTGAATAATAAAGAACCCCAGGCGGTTCTCTGTATAGGTGGAGGGAGTTTAACCCCTAATCTCTTAGAGGGAATAGCAGAATACCTGGGCTTGCCCCGGGAGAGGGTTGGGATAAAACAATATAATGATCTCAAACAAGTTCAGGGAGAAATCCCTGATATTAATCCTGCTCAGGCCAGTACCCCTATTGGTATAGCTGTTTCTGCTCATGAAAATAAGGGCAAAGCTTATTTCCTGAATCTGACTGTTAATGGTAATAAATATCAGTTATTTACAGTGAATAGGGGGCTTGTTGCTGATGCCCTCCTGGCTGCCGGTATTGATTTAAGGGAAATCAGTGGCCTGCCAGGCCGGGGGATAACCTGCACAGTTAATGGTGAGTTAAAGGTTATAAGGGGAGAACTGGGAGAACCAGGCCAGGTTATACTTAATGGCCAGCCAGCTAATCTGGAAACAGAAATTAAGAATAATGATGTTATTGAAGTATTTCCCGGTACTAGAGGGATAGATGCCAGTGGTATAATAGGTGATCTTGTGCCAGAGTTGATTACTTATAATATAAAAATTAATGGAGAGTCTTTTTTGCTTAAACCGGAGATATATCAGAATAATCTTCGGGTAGATAGGGAAACACCTATTATAGATGGGGCAGAGATACGCTATGATAATTTTGATACAATCAGGGCTGTAATGGCTAAATTATATGATATAAATCCGGCAGAATTGAATAATGCTTATATTACGTATAAAATTAATAATGAAGAAAAATATATTCCCCAGGATGAGATCCTGGTACTTGTTGATAATAAGCCCATTGATCTGGATTTGCCTGTTGATGAAAATGTTGATTATATAGTCCTTACAGGAACCAGAAAATCATTTACTATTAAAGATATCATGGAGGCAAAGCTAAATAATAGTATTGAGATTTTTTTTAATGGTAGTATCTTGAATATCCCCACCAGGGGTAAGTTGTATTGTAATGGAGAAGAGATAACTGATGATAAACAGATAAAACATGGTGATGAGTTTGAATATGAGGAGCAGCTTATAACAGTTCGTTCTGTTTTTGATTATATAAAATATAAGGTAACTCCTATCTTGAATTCTTTTACCTTAACAATTAATGGAGAGGAAGCTGGCCTGGATGATTATTTAAAAAATGGTGATAAACTAGAGTTGACCTATAAAGGGGCCAACAAATATATGGATAAGGAGAATCTATGAAAATTTTATTAATTGCTGACAAGGTACATAAGGCTTTATATGATTACTTTGAACCGGAAAGATGGAAGGATATTGACCTAATTCTATCGGCAGGTGATTTAAAACCTGCTTATTTGCGCTTTCTGGTTACCATGATAAATAAACCCTTATATTATGTAAGGGGAAATCATGATGATAAGTATACCCAAGATCCCCCCCTTGGTTGTGTAGATATACATGGAAAGATTGTAGAATTTGAGGGAATAAGGATCCTGGGTCTGGAAGGTTCCACCTGGTATAATGGTAAAGGGGTACAGTACAAGGAAAGAGAGATGTGGTGGCAAGTAGCCAAACTATGGCCGAGATTAAAATTTGGTGATAAGATAGATATTGTTTTGACCCATAACCCGGCCCTGGGGCTTAATGACGGCAAGGGCCATGCCCACCGGGGTTTTAAATCCTTCCGTTATCTTATAGATACCTTTGAGCCCAGGTATTTTGTTCATGGCCACCAACATTTGTCTTATGCCATGCGTAAACGTATAATTCAATATAAAGATACACAGATTATTAATGCCTACGAATACTATGTATTGGAAATATAAAGATTGTGAATCTTGATATTCTTATAAAAAAGCGGGTTGCAGAAGTGGCCCGCTATTTTACTGCTGATGTAGCCTGGCTTAAAAGTAGAAATGATTAAGGAGGGCAAAGAGGATCCCTAAAAAGGTTCCTACCAGGANTTCTACTGGTGTATGTCCGATTAGTTCCTTCAAATCCTTGATTATTATTTCTTTATCAGTACTTTTATAAAAATGTTTTGGGTCAAGGTTTCTAATGATTTTATTTAAAACATTGGCCTGTTCCCCTACAGCCCTTCTTACTCCCCCGGCATCATAGATTATAATCAGGGAAAAAACAGCAACTACTGCAAAAAGATCAGATTTAAAGCCATATCTTAAGCCAATAGAAGTGCTTAAGGTGGAAACAAAGGCAGCATGGGAGCTGGGCATTCCTCCGGAACCGATAACTCTACTGAAATTAAAAGGATAGACTGTAAATATTTTAATTACCTGGGTTATAAATAANGATAACAAGGATATTTCCAATATATTCATAGCTAGGTCCTCCTGTAAACTGTTTTCTGAGATCAACTTTATTTATATTTTATGAAAGCAGCCTGAAGCTATACTAGCAAGTATGGGCCAGATTATCTGGCTTCAGGGGGCAGGGTAAATTATTCCCTTTTGCAAATTGCTTTCAGTATAGAATAATGCAAAATTATTTTATATAATAATAGTGCTAGATGCAAGTGTTTGCAAATAAATATTTACTGGATTATCTAAAAAAGGAGAGTGGAGATGAGTCCATATCAGTATATCAACACTTTTGCCAGATTTGGCAGAAATAAAGGTTATAATCCTGGACTGGAAAGAATAAATGCACTTTTGGCTGCTTATGGCCATCCAGAAAATAAAATTAAGACTATCCATGTAGCAGGGACCAATGGTAAAGGGTCAACAATAACATATCTGAAAAACATATATCAAGAAGCAGGTTATAAGGTAGGGGTATATACTTCTCCTCATTTAATAGATTTTAATGAAAGAATTGAGGTAAATGGGCAAAAAATCAGCACAGAAAAATTGGAAAAATTGGTAGAAATGATTAAGCCCCCTGTTGAGGAATTAAAAGGCAAAGGCATTGAACCCAGTTTCTTTGAACTGGTTACTGCCCTGGCATTTCTATATTTTTATCAAGAAGAAGTAGATCTCCTCATCCTGGAAACCGGACTGGGGGGGAGGCTGGATGCCACCAATATTATTAAAAAACCCCTGGTCAGCGTAATAACTGGTATAAGTTTAGAACATACTGCTATACTGGGTAATACAATTGAAGAGATAGCCAGGGAGAAGGCTGGTATTATAAAGGAGAAAACCCCTGTTGTAACAGGAGTTCAGGATAGGGCTGCCCTGGCAGAGATAGAAAAAATCAGCAAGGAAAAGAATNGTTCTTTTATTAATATAAATGAAAAATATACCTATGAGCTTAAAGAAAGTACACTTGAAGGCCAGACCTTTTCATTAAAACACCGGGGAAAAGGAGTTGAAGCAAGCCAGCAGGAATTTATTCCAGAAGGTGAATACAGGACAAAAATGATTGGGGGATTTCAGGTCAGGAATGCTGTCCTGGCTTTAGAAGTAGTCAGGCTTTTACAGGAAGAATTTCCTGTAAAAGAGGAAGCTTTGCGTCAGGGTTTATTGAAAGCCTATCTGCCAGGAAGATTGGANATATTAAGAAAGAATCCGCTGCTTTTAGTAGATGGGGCCCATAATAGTGAAGGTATGGAAAACCTGGTTTCCTCCATCCTCAGTTTAAAAGAAGCTGGAGTTTTAAACAAGCAGGGGAGACTATATCTTGTCCTGGCCATGCTGGATGATAAAGACCTGAGCATGATCTTGAAGCACTTAAAGCCCCTGGGAGAATTTAATTTGATTATTTCTGAAAATAGTAATGAAAGGGTTCTTTCTGCTAATATAATAAAAAAAGAGGCTGCTTTAACAGGCTTTAAGGGTAAAATTATCAAACCACTGGCAGAGGCAGTCAAAAGGACTTTAGAAGATGCCAGGGCAGAAGATCTGATCTGTGTACTTGGTTCTTTATATAATGTGGCTGAAGTAAAGGCTGCCCTGGAATAAAAAAATAGATTCAGCAAGGTATAAAATCATATCTTCCAACATATCTAGTATTAAGAAGGGAGTGACTGAAAATGGATCAGAGTAATAGCATGTCATTAAAGGTACTGGTAATAGTACTAGCTTTGTTTGCATTATTGGTGGGATATCTTATGGGGAACTGGGTTATTCAGCTAGTGACTGGAGATAGCCCCAATAAAAACCACATAGCTAAAACTGACAATAAGGTAATAGAAGAAGAGATTATCCTGAAAGATGAAAAAAGCCAGAGCAGCATATCAGGTAACTATTTATTAAATACATCTTCTGCTCAGGAAAACTATATTTCTAATCTTAGTCAGGACAATCAAATGAAGAGCAGGGAGGTCTTTGTAATACAGGTTGGTGCTTTTAATAATCGAAGAAATGCTGAAATACTGAGCCAGGAATTGGCAAGTAAAGGTTTTCAGACCTTTATAGCAGATGAAAGCCTTCCTTATAAAGTACAGATTGGTGCTTTTACAGATCGAAAAGAGGCGGAGGAGATAGAAAGAGAGGTCAAGGCCCTGGGCTATGAAGCCTTTATAACCCACTGAGCAGTGGGCTTTTTTTTTGGCTTGTTTTTGTCCCACACTTATATTATAATATGAATAGTTGTTGTTCTATGATTTTCGACAAATAAAATATATTTTGACAATTAGAGCAATATTTAAAATAATGAGGGGGGAAAGAGTTGCGAGCTTTAACATTTAAGCAGGGTATTTACCTGGATGAAAATAAAAGCCTGACCAGTGGGAAAGCCTTGCAGCAAGCCAGTAGGCCTGAATTGGTAGTAATTCCAATGGTGCAGCATATAGGTACTCCCTGCAAGCCGCTGGTAAAAAAAGGAGATCATGTTGATCTGGGACAAAAGATAGGTGATATAGATTCTTTTATCTCTGCACCCATACATGCCTCTGTCTCCGGGACTGTAAAAGAGATCAGGACAGTATTAACACCGGAAGGAAAGCTCTGTGAAGCTGTTGTTATTGAGAGTGATGGGGAAGATCATCTTGCTGAGGGAGTTAGCCCTAAAGGAGATCTGGAGGAATTAGGCCGGGAAGAGATTATAGAAATAATCCGGGAGGCAGGTATAGTAGGAATGGGTGGGGCCATGTTCCCTACACATGCTAAATTAAGTATTCCTGAAGGTAAGAAAGCCGAATACTTGATTCTTAATGGTTCTGAATGTGAACCTTTTCTCACGGGAGACTATAGATTGATGCTGGAACGGTCTGAAGATATAATATACGGACTGAAAGCACTTATGAAAGCCATTGGTGCTGAAAAAGGAATTATTGGTATTGAGGATAATAAAGCTGATGCTATAGAAACAATGCAAAAAGCCCTTACTGGAGAGAAGGATATAGAAATCAAGAAATTAGTGACCAAATATCCCCAGGGTGGAGAGAGGATGCTAATTAAGGCTATTCTCAATAGAGAGGTACCGGCTAATGGTTTGCCCATTGATGTTGGAGTGATAGTGAATAATATAGCAACTGCAGTGGCAGTGGCAGAGGCAATAAAAAAAGGCATGCCTCTAATTGAACGGTCAATAACTATAACAGGTCATGGAGTAAATGAGCCTGTTAATTTAGTTTTCCGTATTGGTACTCCTATTGAAGAATTATTAGCCCAGGCTGGAGGACTAAAGGCTGATGCAGCAAAAGTTATCATGGGCGGCCCAATGACTGGTTGTGCCCAGGCAGACCTGCAGGTAGCAGCCACCAAAGGGACAACAGGTATTGTTGTTCTGACTGAAAATGAAGTAGAAGAATTTGATCCACAGCCCTGTATTCGCTGTGCCCGCTGTGTTGACGCCTGTCCAGAGTTTCTCATGCCATTAAACCTGGCTAATTATGCTGAACATGGGATGGTGGAAAGCCTGGAAAAATACCAGGTTCTTAGCTGTATTGAATGTGGTATTTGTTCTTATGTTTGTCCAGCCAGACGGCCCTTATTGCATAATATAAGGATTGGCAAAGCAGAAGTAATGGCAAAAAATGCAAGTAGTAGTAGGGGTGAAATCAATGAAGAATAAAGGTTTAATAGTATCATCTACTCCTCATCTCAGGGATCGGACTACTAATGAAGAGATTATGTGGTCAGTTGTCCTGGCCTTAGTACCTGCTATTATCGCCGCAGTTTATTTTTTTGGTTTGCAGGCCTTCTTTGTAATAGTAGTCAGTGTCTCAGGTTCTGTAATTACAGAATTTCTTTTTCAGAAAGCAAGGGGTAAGAAGGTAACGATTAATGATGGCAGTGCTGTTGTCACCGGGATCCTGCTTGCCTTGACCCTTCCTCCCACATCTCCTCTCTGGATGGTATTAGTGGGAAGCCTTGTGGCTATAGGACTGGGAAAACAGGTCTTTGGTGGTCTGGGACATAATCCCTTTAACCCGGCACTGGTAGGACGTGCCTTTCTCCTGGCAGCCTATCCTACACCAATGACCACCTGGATACTGGATGGCAAAACCACAGCCACACCTTTAAGTACCATTAATGCTGGTTTAATGGATGGAACTGCTTCTGCAACTGTTGCCGAAATAGTAGACTTTAGTTATTGGGATTTATTTATCGGGCATGTTGGAGGCTCATTGGGGGAAACCTCAGCCCTGGCTTTATTGTTGGGAGCAGTTTATTTGCTTTATAAAGGATTTATAGACTGGCGGATTCCTACCGGAATGCTTTCAACAGTTTTTATAATAACATTTATAGCCGGTAGAGATCCTATTGCCCATCTTCTGGCCGGTGGCCTGATTCTGGGAGCCTTTTTTATGGCAACCGATATGGTTACTTCACCGGTTACGAAAAGAGGCCGCTGGATTTTTGGCATAGGTACAGGTCTTATAGTTGTTATTATTCGCCTCTGGGGTGGTTACCCGGAAGGGGTAATGTACGCTATTCTCTTAATGAATACCGCTGTGCCTTTAATTGATCGTTATACCAGGCCCCGTAGTTTAGGGGAGGTGGNTTAGTTATGAAGAAATCTATTTTAACTTTAACAATTCTTGGCCTCATTTCTGCCCTGCTCCTAAGCTTTGCTCATCAACTTTTAACCCCAATAATAGCAAGCCGGCAGGAAGAGGGTAAAAAGGATATCATCCTGGCTGTATTACCTGAGTCTAACAACTTTAAGGTATTAGAGAAAAACGGTATTATTCTATATGAAGGCAATAAAGATGGAGAAGTTGCTATAATAGCAAGAGGACCAGGTTTTGGAGGAGAGATAGAATTAATAGTTGGTGCTAATCCTTTTGAGAGGAAGGTATACGGAATTAAGGTTTTAAGTCACTCTGAAACACCTGGCCTGGGGTCNCATATAACTGGTGAGGTCTTTGAGCAGAATTTTGTTGATAAACCCTTTGGGGATTACCAGGTAGTTAAAAGACCTGTAGCTGATTTAATGGAGGTTGAGGCTATCACAGGAGCAACAGTTTCTTCACAGTTGGTTGTCGATATTGTAAAAAAAGCTATAAATGAGATGCTGCTGGCTTATGGATTTGATGCGATTGCTATAACTGAAGTACCAGTTGTCACCGGTGCCACTGATACANGTACNGGAGCTACAATTACTACCGGAGCAACAGTCACAACAGGGGCTACCAGTCTTGGCGGAGGTGAGTACTAATGAAATTCCTGAAAATCCTGAAAAATGGTTTATGGGATGAGAATCCAACCTTTAGAATTGTTATCGGGATGTGTCCGACTCTTGCTGTTACCAATGCAGCTGTAAATGGCCTGGTTATGGGTCTGGCTACAGCTTTTGTCCTGTTGGCATCTGAGATAATTATTTCCCTGGTTAAAAAGCTGATACCGGAAAATGTCCGTATACCCAGTTATATACTAATTATTGCCACCTTTGTTACCCTGGTTGATTATATTCTCAAGGCTTTTCTGCCCGGTGTAGCAAGTGCTTTAAGCCTTTTTATACCTTTAATCGTAGTTAATTGTATTATCCTTGGTAGGGCTGAGGCCTTTGCCTCTAAAAATAGTGTCCTGGATTCAATTGCCGATGCTTTAGGTATGGGTTTAGGTTTTACCTGGGCCCTCTTGCTTTTGAGTATAATCCGCGAATTATTGGGTAGTGGTTCTATCTTTGGTGTGCAAATTCTGGGCGGTTGGTATCCACAGATGGCTATAATGCTGTTACCGGCAGGTGCCTTTATTTCACTGGGTATTTTGCTGGCCTTGATGAATTATATTTCAAGCAAAGGGGTGAAGTAAATGGAACAGTTTACCCATATTTTGCTCTTATTTGCAAGTACTATACTGGTAAATAATTTTATTCTGGTAAGATTCCTGGGAATTTGTCCATTTCTGGGTGTTTCCAATCAGATAGGAACAGCTTTCAGTATGGGTATGGCCACAACCTTTGTTATGACTTTAACCGGTATGGCTTCCTGGTTGATTAATACCTATATACTGGAGGTATTTAATTTACAATTTCTCCAAACTGTGATTTTTATAATTGTAATAGCTGCCCTGGTCCAGTTTGTAGAGATGTTTATTAAAAAGACCAGTCCGGCTTTATACAGNNCACTGGGAATTTTCCTGCCTCTGATTACTACTAACTGTGCTATATTGGGTCTGGCTTTATTGATACCATCAGAAGGATATAATTTTATTGAAAGTGTTATATTTGCTTTTGCTGCCGGTGTTGGTTTTACCCTGGCAATTGTTTTGATGGCCGGNCTAAGAGAGAATCTGGAGTTTGCCGATGTACCCGGAGTATTAAAGGGTGTTCCCATTACCCTTATTATAGCCGGAATCATGGCTATGGCCTTTATGGGCTTCTCTGGTTTAATTTCCATGTAAATTTATCTGGAATTATATAGAACTTATAGTAAATATCGTATCTATGGATGTGGATAGATAGAAACCAACTTTTTCTAAGTAATCCTGGAGGTGAAATGATGAATAATATATATATAGCCTCTCTGATCAGTATGGGGGGGCTGGGAGCACTCCTGGCTGTAGGACTAAGCTTTGCTGCTAAAGCTTTTAAAGTAGAGGTCGATGAACGTGTCAGCCAGGTGGAAGAAGCACTCCCGGGGGTAAATTGTGGTGCCTGTGGTTATGTAGGATGTGCTGCCCTGGCTGAAGCAATTGTCTCTGGAGAGGCACCGGTAGAAGGTTGTCCTGTTGGAGGCAGTGCAACAGCTCAGGCCATAGCGGAAATAATGGGGACTACTGCTACTGTAGGAGAGAGAGAAATAGCCCAGGTATTATGTAAAGGTGGTTTAAAGGAAACCCTTGCCAGGGCTGAATACCAGGGNATACAGACCTGTAAGGCAGCCAATATGGTTCCTGGAGGGACTAAAGCCTGTCAGTATGGCTGTCTGGGCTTAGGTGATTGTGCTGTTGTCTGTCCTTTTGATGCTATTATAATGAATGATAATGGTTTACCGGAAATAGACCCTGATAAATGTACAGGATGTGGGGAATGTGTCAGGGCNTGTCCCAGGAGTATAATAACACTGGCTCCAATCAGTATGAGAACCCATATCAGGTGTTCTTCCCATGATCATGGGAAGGTTGTGCGCCAGATCTGCTCAGTAGGCTGTATAGGTTGTGGGATCTGTGCTAAGGTCTGTCCTGATAATGCTATAAGGATGGAAAATAATCTGGCTATTATGGATTATGGGAAATGTAC